>Ga0209208_10000815_pt1 | contig 42212 bp, 31 predicted proteins | sample S1TSphfallax_3_FD_187694 | JGI IMG/M metagenome (GOLD analysis project Ga0209208, IMG submission 187694) | Host-associated microbial communities from peat moss isolated from Minnesota, USA - S1T2_Fd - Sphagnum fallax MG (SPAdes) (version 2) | ecosystem: Host-associated > Plants > Peat moss >... | reverse complement strand
CTGTATATGTTTTTAAAATTTAAATCACAAATGGAATCTAGATATGAAAGTTGCTACTGGGTGTGAGATTATTTTTTTCAAAGCACGAATGGATCTGGAAGTTGTTAGTAGGGGTGAGATTATTTTTTTCAAAGCACGAATGGATCTGGAAGTTGCTAGTGGGGGTGAGATTTATTTCTTCAAAGCACGAATGGATCTGGAAGTTGCTAGTGGGGGTGAGATTATTTTTTCAAAGCACGAATGGATCTGGAAGTTGCTAGCGGGTGTGAGATTTATTTTTTCAAAGCATGAATGGATCTGGAAGTTGCTAGTGGGTGTGAGATTTATTTTTTCAAAGCACGAATGGATCTGGAAGTTGCTAGTGGGTGTGAGATTTATTTTTTCAAAGCACGAATGGATCTGGAAGTTGCCAGTGGGTGTGAGATTTTGTTTCAAAGCACAAACGGGTTTGAAAGTTGCTTCCATGTTCAATTAATATTGAGGTTACAAGTTATGTGAGGTCAAGCTTGAGTAGTGGTAGTTGGTGACCATACATTATATGTGCACATAATTGTCATTGCAGGCAGTACAAGAGTATGGCCCACCTCTTCTTTTTTCCTTGACTTGCCTTTTGCTCATCCAAGATGTGTCTAGTGCTGCCCAGACATATCTTGACGCTGTCCATACACTTTTTGGGGTCATGTTATGCAGGTTCCAAAACGTGCATTACATGGGTCCAAAGTGTCTCTGGGCATCATTCATCTTGTTGGGGGAAAAAGATAGATCAAGCCAAGGGCAAACAATATTTTTGTACTCTGCCTGCAATAGCAACCATATACACATATATTGTTGGGGTCTGCAAGCATTTGTAAGACTTCAAGCATACCGATAGTCAGGCGTCATTTCTTCCAGCACCCACAGCAGGCAGCAGTAGACCTATGCAGAAGCTTTTTTTGCAAGCTCAACAATTGGGTCACCGTGGTCACACTATCTATAATTATTCTGGCGTAATATGCAGCTCCTGCAATCGACCTACGGATGATCATCTTGTAGTAGCTTCTCTACCTTCAAGCTCGGACATTCCAGAAGACCATTGAGATCAAGGAAGAGTTCCGACTCCTGGTATAATCATTTCTCCCCTTCCCTCAAGATCCAGCTTTCCATTATAACATACAAGAGCTTGAATGCCTCTATTGTCACTTGAGAAAGCCTATGTCTCCTCTCCTCTTAACCTTGTTGTTGCATATATATGTATATTGCAGCTTACGTATGCTGAGTTTGATTCAATTTTTGTTTTCTTCTTCTTCTTCTTCTTAGCCACAAGGTGTGATGTCTAAGGCTAACTGTGATTGTTGTGTGTCTTGCAATGTGGTGGGTTATGGTTATGTTCTTGTGTTGTGCTAGGGGACTTGAGGTAAACAAATTGTGAGCTAGCTTTGAAGAGCCCTAACAATTTCTTCTTTTTGAAATTTGATTCAAATTGAATCTTGATAATCATTTTCACACAAATTTTGGGGAAAATTTATATTTGAGATTATTTGGAAACGAGTTGCTTTGGAGAAAAATTGCATAATGCTTTACATACATGTGATTACATAGAATGAACCAAATACATGAGGAAGGTGTGTACATCTAGTAGTGGTTGTTTCATGTTTCCTAATGAACTTTAATATTGTGGACATGAACCTTCATATGCCCACCATATTACCCTGAATGGATAATTGGAGACCCATCAACACAACTGTATGTTTTTCCCTTATGTCTCCAAGGTAGTAATCTACAATCTACATAAGTAAAAAGCCTTGAGTTTGAATTTCCTACATGTTGAACACTTGACCTTGCTTTGATCCCTTGTTGGTTCCATCTAATGAACAAGTGTAAAAAAGTTGGATAGTTGAAATGAGGACCATATGCTTGGAATATCTCAACTCAATGTAAATATCTCAACAATTTGAATATATTGAGCTTAGCAACTTGTGTTTATTCATACAAGCACCTTCCCACCTCCTTTTACTTCAACCTTAGTCTTAATTCAAAGTTGTAAACTAGAAATTGTTGGTGATCAATGCAACAAACAAAATAATGGTCCACAAATCATAAAATTTCTATTTCCTTCAACCAACATATATTGGTCAAATATATTCTCTATTTCTTTCACCTTGAAATGCTTGTCAAAAAGACTATATTTGTAAATTAAAATGAAATCCATTTTAAGCATAAGATTTATTATCTTTGGGGGAAAACATTTTAAGAAAAATTCCAAAAATATAATTGACATATTTACTTGAATGAAAATGGCATGTAGAATGTTCAATTGATTATCTTGGTTAAAAAGGTTTTTTTTTAAAATGCTTGGATATGACTTACATTGTATTAACATGAATTTAGTTAGGTGAATAATTTGGGATATGGACAATATAATTGTATTAGAAATTGGTCAACTCCATGTATCATTTTTTAAAGAATATCATTAAAATTTAACTCATAGTTAGAAGATTGCACATTCTTTGTTTTTTACTAATTGGGGTAAACATAAATTATGATTACATTGAATATTGATCAAATGGACTAAAAATTTGACTTGGAAATTAATTGTGATGTTTATTTTTTTATTGTTTGGCTTGGGTGTATAGATCAATAAAAAGATCGACATGGTAACAACTGAATTTTACAACAACACCACAACAACTATAGAGTTGTCAAAGAAGAATATGGCGGCTTATTATCCTATGGCAATTTTGAAACCACAAGAGACTCACTTTGTTAACCTTGGTCCCCATGGGACATATCAAGAATTTTTTGTGGAAATAAAAGAAGGGGGTGTTACCAACCCTCAAGGGATTGGTGCCAATAGAGTGGATTCAGATGAATGCCTATCTATTAGTAAAGTCACCATTCAAGGAGAAGCAGGCAAGATTACCCTTGAAAAGAAAATGCGTTCAAATGGTGGAAGAAGAGAGGAAACAATTGAGGAAGAAGCTCCAACTTCTAATATCACTTCAACCCCGACTAAATCTTTGAAGGCGAAAAAACCTAAGCAATTTTCATGTAAAGTAATGTGATTCATCATGAATCATGTATGGTATTTTTGTGATGATGTAATTCAATATGTTGGAAGATAATAACATGTTTTACATAACAAGTTTGGATGCAAGTCCTCAAGTGACTTGTAAAGGATTGAACACTAGAAGGCTATTGAATTTTGAAATCCAAATGCAATAGTTATTTGTGTTTTGACTATGATTTATGGAAAGTTAAATATAGGTTAAACTTATTGAATCTATATATGTGTACATATATATTTATGTAGAAATATAAATCCTTCCAATGACAAATTAGTTTGGAAAGATTGTCACTATGAGGTAATCATGTTTTAGTATGCCCTATAATATTTAAATGCCAAATTAAAACCTTTTCTTATGGAATGCAAAAAGCCAAGAGTTACAAGGAAATGTACCAAATGTAAGCATATGCATGCCATTTGCAAAGCCATTTGTTGCAACTATGCATTCTATGGTGAAACAATGTATTGTCAATCAAATCAAAGGTTACATGTTACTTTCTAATGCCTTAAATGTTGCACTTTTTATAAGTGTGTTCATGCACAATGTTCAATTTAAAGTTAATTTCATGTGTTGATAAAAAGGGATTTTTTAATTATGAGTTGCAAGCTATGCACATATATGTGATGGGAGAAGGTGTGGTTTTGTTGGCTCCCTTTTATCATTTGCAAACTTATGTATAATGCCTTGAGGGCTCATAACATGCTAAAGTTAATGTTAAATCCACACTTCAAAAACCTTGACATGGTTATGACTTTGTAAGGTTCAAGTTCAAAGGTCTTTGACATGGTGCCAAGTATGACAACACTTGACACTCGTGCCACTTCTTCATTTCTTCAATCCTAATGACGATAGTTTTTTTGAATATATAGTCTTGGATCTAGAAGGCTCAATTCTTGGGGTAATGGTCCATTGAATGAAAATATTTTGCCATAGATGTTTATAAAAAATGAAATGTATTTGCAATTTCACCACCTTCATGTGGGGAACCCAAAGAATGTGAATTGGCTTTGACTTTGTGGAAGATGAAAACAAGTTTTTGAATGTATCATTTGTTGCACATCAAAATTTTGGTATCTCAAGTTGACATATTGAAACAATAAACATCTCCATCACAATTACAATGCTAACAAGTTAGGTGCAAACAAAACAATAAGAATCAACCTTGCCAATGTGACTTTATTACAACAAGTTGCTTTTGTATGCTTTAAAATGTAGTGGGAGTGTTCACCAAGATGATGTGACAAATTACAATTGATTAGATAAGGTGATGGATATGAAATCCATGATTTTTATAATGGCAAAAAAATTCATTTATTTGGTCGTGAAATATCATATTATTGTGTAAAGGTGTAGATAGTTATTGTACATGATTATGTCATTTTGAAAGTATTTCAAGTTTATTTCAAATAAAAAAATAGTGAAAGCATAGGTTATTGTGTTATATGCATGTTTTATGTAGTTTATACTCATTGGATTCAATCCAAATTACCACATGTTTCCATATTATATATGTTTTTAATTCATATAATTAAAAAAAAAAAACTTGCAACAAATTAATATTATTCTTGACACTAAAACATGAAAAACCAAACATTAGTTACATTTGATGTGGCTCCTTTTACTATTATTGAACCTATGGAAGTTTAACTATAGGTTGGAAGTTGGAAACCTATACAATTTAACCATGATCTTGAAAAATTGGCTAGATGATGCAAGGGTAGATTATGTAACAAAAGGGGAGTCCCTTGATGACTTCCTCAATCAATGAAAAAGTTGATATTGTTGATGATATTGTGTTTGTGTTCTAGATTCGGTAGGGAGTTTTGATTATTGGGAGCTAGAATGAAATTTTGGTTTTTTTTTTCTATTGCCATGTACAATTCAATTTTTAAAAATTGGTTAGATGTGTAATATAAATATGATGAGATTTAACACAAGTTTTGATTGAATTATTTCAATGGTCATCATTTGAACCATTAACCTAATGTTTGCATGCAAACATGTGTGATTTTAGGTTTTGGACTTACATCACAAACTTCTTGGGCCACAATTTGGCAATAATATATGTTCTCCATAAATTCGTACTATTTAGACACAAATATTGTACATCTATTCATATTGTTTAAACTTTAAATATGAATGTTGTGTGCACTTTCTAAACACATATGTTGTATGTCTATTTGTAGTGTTTAGACATGAATTTAATGTGCACAACATTTGTATCTAAATAATAATTCCACTTGTATGTAAACAATACAAACCTATTAAAATTTTGATTTCACACAACTAATATTGCCAAATTGTGGCCTAGGGAGTTGGTGATGTAGTTTCCATTCTTGTTTCAAGTTGCTTAATTTACAATCAACAATTTTTATTTTCTAATGTTAATGACTACAAATTCTTAGGTTTTTCCATTAAACTTGGTGATAAGTTACATCTCATGATTATTATTACTTGGGCTTTGTGCTACTTCAAACACTTTGAGAATCAACTATTTATGTTTATTATAATAATGTTGGACATAGATTGGGATATGGCTCATGATAAAATTATTTGATGCATGAAGAAATATATAGTTGAAGGAAAATTTTAAATGTTGAGCTAATTATACTAGTACATATCAAAAGTATTGTGTTGATATTCATACTTCCTTTGCAAAAGAACAAACATATTAATGAACACATTACAAATGGACACATTTCATCCTATATATATATATATATATATATATATATTCATTTATTTCATTGCATTGATGAATGACATTCATGCATGTCAAATGACCATCCATCAACATGTTCATCCATGTAGGTGAATATATGTCATAATGTTCTAGGTTCATGCCAAAGTCATCCCCAATTGAAAAGATTTTGAACTCTTCAACTACGACTTTTAAAATAATATTCAAGTATTTTGCACAAACACCATTATTGTGTGGACAAATATTGTATTGTGTAAGATTTGTGAAGGAATGATCATTTGTGTAATGCTTTTGGAAAGATGTAGTGCAATTTTTGGGTTATGTTTTTTTGGTTTTAAAAGTGTTCAAAATGAGTAATTCCATCAATTGTGATAAAAAAAGATTGAGATTTTAAAATGCATATGTATAGTTTACAAGTGTTTTTAAAGTGTTCAAGGGTGTATTATTTTTGGTTGTTGCAAGAATGAATAATTGCAACATTTGAATTATAAAAGATTTGAGCACTTATAAAGCTTGTAATTGTTCTTTGATGGTAGGTGACACATTTGAAATGAAGCTACAACTAGGTCTACAATTATTTCTAGTTGCAATGGATCATTTTTCTTTGTCTATGGTTGGTTCAGAAAAAATTGAATCGCAAAATCTTTTAAACTCTTCAATAATGGCATATTCAACATTGATATTTTTATTTACTTTCACACAAGAAGAAATCTTGTCTTTTCCACTACCCAAATTCACTAGGTTTTAGTGAAATAAGACAAAATTGACTAATATGCAACTTGTATGGTTTCGATAAAAAAAGGCTAGTTGATTATAACTTTTGAATGAAATATTTTATAGTCATTTTATAGTCACATGTTGCACTAAAGAATTTCTAATTTTAAATTTATGACATGGATATATGAAGTCCCAAGTTAATATGACATGGATAACATGTCGTGACAAAATTAATTAATTAATTAATTAATTTCTAGATCATGGTTATGGATTGAATTTTTGTCACAAGATGTTGTGATAAAATTAAATGCCATGAAAAAGATTTTTTTTTTTAAAATTCGATTTTGTCAACAGAATGGTTTTCATGTGATTTGCCATGATGTCCATGTTTGTAACTTACATTGGTACAAGGTATGTTAATGCACACGTCCATCAAGCATTGAACTCAAAACTTAGTGGAAGCACTCCAAGGCCTTAACCACCAAACCACTTCAACACTTTATTAACAAAGATAAAAAAGTTTAACTTTATCATGTTTGGCATGGAATTGTTTAGAAATTTCAAATTTTAGCACACTTTTTTTTCAAACTTTACTCAAATGCTACAAATGAAAACATGATCTTGAAGTTTACTCGATAATGTATTAAAAAGAATAATTTTAAAAATCAATTTAAAAGGTAAAAAAAAAATTGAAACTGCATGTCATGAATAAATCTACAAATATCTTTTTGTTTAAATTGACCTAAAATCTTTGTAAATTTAATGTAAATTCAAAATTGAATTCATTAAGTCTTTTATAATTTTATTTTCATTACAAAAAATATTTCAAATTTTTGTAAAACTAAATTAATTTTTTTTCCCCAATATGATTAGGTACAAAATTTTAATTGATTCTTGGGATGTTGCTAAAATGGTAATCATCCATAAGAAGATTGCCAAATTTGGTTATAGACAAGTAGTGTAATTGAAAACATGTTTAAATCCTTCAATATTATGGTAATTTATTATATTATATTATATTATATAAATTTGAAAATGTATATTTTAAATTTGACCAAAAGAATCTTTCTTAATGTTGTTGGCTTGTTAAATTGGCAAAATTTAATCACAAGAAAAAACATTAATTTTGATGACAAAATTTTGAGAAGTTGGTATATGGGTGGTTTTGCATAATCTTTCATAGGCTTATAAAATCTATCATATGGTCATCCTTAGAAAATTTCAAAGACAATTGTGACAAAAAAAAATCTTCAACTTGGGCTAGTTTTTTTTTTTCCTTGTTTCTTTGTCCATTGTCCTATTCCTTTATTACTACAATTGAAATCTTCTTGTCGACGATGAGAAGAGCTCAAAACATTAAAAGAATAAGGAGTGAATTCCAAAAGAAACAAGTTGTGTGAAAGTTGTACATCCCTACAAGATTGTCTTGCAAAAAAAAAGTAAGGGATGGCACGGGGAGAATGAAATTTGCTACTTTTGGTGCATATTCTATAAGCTTTCATGTTAGTTTTGATTTTGTTAGAATGGACATTTTCTTTCAAATTTTCTCTATCATTGTTCAAAAATGTGGGCACAAAGCTTCTTCTTCAAACACTTTTGTCTTTCTTTCCTTTCATTAAACTATTCATGTCATCACCAAGGTACTCATTCATTCGAATGAACTTTCCTTACAATGTGAAGGAACCATCAGTAGTCCATGAATTGTTGTGACTCGTTGAACAAGATGTTGTGTCTAAAGTGGTGAGAGTGTGTTAACAACCATGAGGTTCATTGGTGTGGGAAACATATATACATTCCATTCAATTTGTAGATTGTCACCATAGTACTAATTTTGTAATCATGAAGGGATATGTTTGGGCTTGGGTTTTAATACAATCATTAAGTGAATTAATGTTGTTTCACAACCTCGGTGGTTTGTTCGTTGACAAAAGTTTTGTTTGTCATCATCATCATCATCATCACACAAGTATGTGCTTTGTGTTTCCGCTTTTGTGAGCAAGAGGAGTATTATCAAGCTAAGATTGGTGTTTGATTTGACTGCAATTCGAGCTCCAACAAGGTTAAATGAATTTATTATTCTACTAAATTTTCATTCCTAGCCTGGATATGGTAAAAAATTCCTCATGATGTGGGCATTAGGGCTAGATTAGTCGATGTTGGGTACCAAGTTAGTACCCATGGTTTCCAAGGATGTCTCGTCCATGTGCCCATTAAAAGGGTGCCACCATAAGGTAGCTCTCCACCAAGGTATGGACCCACACGAGGTCCACTTGGGGGTCTGCCAAGAGGTTTGCAAGGGGGTCCACCTAGAATTTCGCCAAAACATGTACTTGCAAGGCCAATAGAAGGTTCTTCATAATGGTCATTTGGAGGTCTTTTACAGGGTCGACCAAGATGTCCATTCAAAGGTCCATTGGGGGGTCCACCATGATGTCCACCTAAAGGTTTGTTTTACGCACCCCAAATTCCTTGAAAAGCTCAAATGTGAATATGAAAATGGAAACAACATAAAAAAAAGTTAGGGTACATTCCTTAGCTTGTAATACTACGGGGGTAAGACGGCATGTCGGAGCTTTGACATGGGGATTATGATGAATGACAAGTGGGTCAATTATTCATATGGACCTATACAAACCAAACAACAAGTTGGTTAGTGCATAGTTAGAACATTTTTGGTGCATAGACGAGCCATGGGCATACATGGACTCATAAGACTCACTACAACCCAAACTTGTGGGAAGCCATTGCCTTTCCCCTTATAGTATTCTTTGTGATTAACCACGGGGGCTGCACCCAAATGTCATTTTTCTCGAAACTTGCTAAACAATATTCAAAACATTTTTTTCAAAACATAGAAGAATTGGAAACATAAAGCAAAAGGCACAAAGCTAAAACATTAAGTGTATTTCATATTAAAGTCAAATAAATTCAATATAACAACAAGGATCATTTTTATTATTTATATTAGTTTGGGACTTGGGACATAGGTATAGGTAGCTTCCATAGAAGGTTCCATATGGTTCATTATCCAAGGAACCTTTATAAGCACCTTCTTAATTCACATTTTTAGAATGAAAAGTGAACATTTATGGATGAATTGCATTCATGAATGACAACTGAAATTAAATGAACTTTCTTACAAAAATTTAACTAATACAATAATTATTCAAATATGTTTGATAATTTAAGCTAGAGTGCATTATTGTTGTCATCTATGACAATGTGTTCCCATGTATCCATTATCACGTACACATCACAAGAAATGGATACTTAATCGATTGATGGATTGAGTATACACACATAATAACAAGAAGGCTTGATGAATATGAAAGATGAAGCGGTCTTAGTTTGATTAAAAAAATAGTGGAAATTTTTATAAATGATAAATGAAAAATAGCTAGAACAAATTACGTTCTAAGCATGTTCTTAAACCTAAAGTTTGATCACATAAAAGCATGTGAACTCAATGCACATCAACCATCTTATCAAAATCAATATTGGAAAATGTGTGATGGTGGAGACGCTTTAAAACATAATTTCCTAAAGTAACTTTAATTATTTAAACAAATGAACTTTTCAAATGGAAAAAAATAAAATGCATTAAGGGCAAGAAAAAAATCATGCTAGTTTCAATTGTTGTTAGAAAGGGAAAATTTAAATATCAACATGGACCGAAGCTTGTAAAAGAAACAAATGGTTTGGTCAAGCAAAACCTAAAGGCAAAAGATGAAACAACTAATGTTTCCAATTCTTAAAGAATCTAGACTTGGGTGGTGACAACAACTAAAGTGAAGCTAGTGCCCTTTAAAGAGACAAGGAATGTTTTTTTGTCAAACCCCTTTCAAATTATTAGACTACCATGGACCTTGAAAAAACCCATACACTTGGGAATTGGCAATTACTTGAATGATTTTTAAAAAATGCAATTTCATTTATATTGATGAAAAAAGAAAGTATGATGATTACATTATACAAAACAACATACCAAAATATCAAAGATTACATGTAGATCACCCATCTTGGGTAATGGATCGCCACGTGTAACATATAGTAACAAGAAATCATGAATGAAAATGAATGTCAGTGAAAGATCCTATCAAGACATCCTTTTAAGGTTGTTTAATAAGGTGTTCAATATAAATAGGGAAGAAATTACCACTCAGCAAATTAGATGGGGATGCAATAACACATTTAAAAGAATTGCACATGACCGATCATGCTAAGTTGTGAAGCAAGGTAATCAAATGTCAATGAAATACCTAAAATGTGTGTCATTTGTAATGGTGGGGAATCAACACATTTAAAGGGAAACAAATTGTTGTAGATTAAAGTGCCTTGAGATGTGCTAAGTTAAATGTAAGGGCATGGAGGGGGTTGTGTTGACAAGCACCCATGGTTAAGAGGACCATAGTGACATCAATATATCAACCTAACAATTATGTTGATTATAATAAAAATGGATATAATGCATAAAATGTGCATATTAAGTGGATGAGGTTAGGAATGTGATCTCCAACAATGTGTAGTTTTTTTTTAAATGACACATTGCATGACATTGTAACATACAAAAAAGGAGGTGGAAAATATCAAATTCCCTTTTAATGTTTATATCTCTATTGTTGAAGGAAAAAAATGTTATTTGACAATCACTTTCAACTTGTTTTGAAAAGAAAAGAGTAAAAGGAATGGGAGAGACTCCACTCCATTCCTTTCCTTTCTAAAACAAGCAACTCATCATGTAATGGTTATGCCCATTGTCTTATGTCAAGCAAATGAACACTATAGGCAAGGAAATCGTGGGACATGGTTAGGTAATTTAAATGCAAATTGAATAGGTTTATGATATGTCCAAAAAGCTTATGTCGTTCCTAATATGCATTGTTCTAATGGATTGTTTGACCAAATGTGATTTAGTTGCATATTGTGAACCATATATTGTTGTGTTTTTTTGAAATTGAAGTTCCATTTTATTGATGGACATAAACACTAATAAATGTTTTTCTTCTAAAGTTTTTTTTTTGAGTATATCCGCATTAAAGTCCCTTAAAACAACTATTGGACAAAAAGTGGGAGATTTCGATATTAGTTTTTGAAGTGTAGATAATTTTTTTGTTAAAGATATAGATGGGGGCTTATAAATTGCAATGATGTGAATTGTTAAATGGGTGTCAATATTGAAGGATGCAGTTATGAATTTTGATCCAGACATAATTACAAATTCACATGTATCAAGTACAATATTTCTATTATACAATAACATGGTTCCGTGGCTTTTGTATGTAACAATAGATTTTTATTTTGAATGATTTGAATATTGATGTGAAGATTTATTTTGAGTTTTGACTTTAATTTCATTCAAGCACAGAATATGAGATGTTTGCAAATTGTGATCCGTTTCAATATTTTGAAAATGAAGCGATAGAGATCTTGTGTTCAATGATTGAATTATTGTGTGCGTTTTTCTAAAACTTGCAAATATGGTACACACAATTGCCATTGAAATGTTGTTTTTAAATGTTGCATTTCATTTGAAACGCATTTGTCAACTTTAAAGTTTGTTTCAACTAAAGGTGCAAGTAAATACAAGTTTTTTTTTTCTTTTACACGAGATAATGTTGTGTAAATTAGTGTGTGATGATGTATTCCATTGGGATCAAATGTTAAAAAATCAAGAGTTAAACTTTGAGATTGATGAATTGTATGTGTTGTAGCTGGTTGAATTGGGTATTGAGTATGCGCGATTAAATGACTCAAATCTGCTTCGACTTGTATCCATTTAGAAATTGGTTGTATTAGTGTCCATGTTTCATGAATGTGGGTTGTGTACAAATGTTGATTTTGTATTCTAGTTGTAGATCGTACTTTAAGATTATTAAAACCAATCCATATGAGGGATTCATTATTTTGTAGCTTGTTGACATATTAGAAAACCCCATAAGCTCCATTGAATAATTTGTCATGAGTGGGATAATTCCCAACACGTAGCTCTATTAACATTCCAATTTTGATTTGGATTTTGGAATGCAGACCTAATGTTTATGATGGGTCATTATTTAATTTGAAATGTTTGGGGCATGTGTCATGGTGTTGGTCATCGACATCAAAACATATTCTTATCTTTGAATGTTTTGAAAAATGAAATCATTTATTTCTTTTGTTGATTTATTTGTGTAGTACATGCAAGGGAAATTTAAATCATTTGGAGGCAGACGTAAGCAAATGTGATTTAATAATCTAATGTTTGAAGGATTGTGGGTTGTAGCTTGAAATTTGTTGAAGACTTCAATAAATTGGTCATCAATTTTATGCATGACTTGAGTGAGTTCAAAATAATGAATGTGATTTAGCGAAAAAATATTCGCTAATGCATCAATGCTGTCAAACTTTCTTTGGAACACCCAATTATCTCGAACAAGTGGTGCTTGATATAAATTATTAGTTATTATGACATCCATATTTCCAAAAAAATGATTTTGTGCATGTTTGATGGAGGTCGAGAAAAGAAAATATTCTATTACCTATAAGAGAAACTTCATCTAACACTAGAAGTTGTAGTTCATCATAAGTTTTCAATGAGGAATTTAATCTTTATGTTGACAAAGATTGTAAATGTTTGTAATTTAATGGAAGGCTTAGTCTTGAGTGGATAGTAGTGCCATCAATATTGTATGTCATTTTGCTTATGTACACCATTAAAATTGCCTTTTGCATAAAGGGATCAAAACCAAGTTTTCTATTATAATGTTTTTAAAAGCCTTGTATTAGAAGCATGAGTGTGAATGTTTTAATGGTGCCTATTCCTCCTATGAAGAATAAATATATTGTTGATTCATATGCATTATTTTCTTATACATGCAATCGTCAAAGATTGCACGTTGTTATTTGTTTAATTTTTGAAGTTGAAAGAAAAAATTTCATTCAATATCAATTATCTTTTTCTCAATTGTGCACGAAATTATCGATAATGTGGATTGTGTTTTTATGTGGAATTCACATCCAATATTGTAATGTTCAATTTTTTTGCAATTAATGACAAGTTTGGAAGAAACTTTTCATCAACACTATCAAATTTATTCATCCAAATGTTGTCATTATTTATTTGTGCGAGCTCATGTGCATGTAATTCAAGGTCCTCCCAATTTTCTAGCCCATGTACATCTTTTAAAAAATTATAAATGAACTTTAAATGTACATCATTTATTAAGCTTTCATAAGTTTTGTATGCATCATATAATGATTCATGATTTCTAAGTTGTGATTCTTCTAAAGTTGTGAATGGATGGAACAATAATAATTATTCTCGATAATAGTTTTTAGGATCTCAATGTCTATTGTAATTAACATATCAAATTATTAAAAGAGTGCATTTTTTTTTGAAATCATGATTATTTTAATTTTAATATGCTACAAACTCACTTAAAGTTAAATTATGTAATGTTTCAAGACGTTCCAAATATTTATTAATTACAAATTTTGCTTTGATGTCAATGGAATTTGGCAATAATTCTTTCAATTTCTTGTTCAATTTAAGGATGAATACATGTTCATATGAGGGTGATGTATTCAAAAATGAAAATGATCTTGAAGTGTGATAAAGAGGTAAAGATAAAACCATATAAGTTGTTTGAACAGACATTTGTTGTGCATTAAAAAAACATTACTTAATTTTCAAACCCTAAAGTTTGCATCAAATTTTTCATTTTCACATTTTTTAATAATGGTTTGAAATTTAGTGGTGATAGTTTTGTGATTTTTTTTGAGATATGATGTGTAGTAACTTGTTGTAGTATATGGGTCAAGAATGAATTGTATATCAATGTTCGCTTCCCATGATGTTGTAGATTTTATTTCATAAGCATTTTGTTTTAATGTCTTTCATGTGTCTTTTCAAAAAAAGAGTGGGTTTGGTCAATCTATTGCACAAAAAATCAATATAAGTGGCAAAGTTTAAGTTTAATTGATTAATAAAATCTTCAAATGAAATATCAACTCCCATTTGCATATTCTTTAAGGTTTCATAAATCCTATTCGCAATGTCCAACATATTTTTTCTTTTGCCAAATGATAAAGTTTATTTTAATGGTTCTAATATTTTAGTGCAAGGCATAGGTGGCAAAGGATAATGAAATCAACAAACAACTTGGTTTTTCTTTCTTCAAGTTTGTCTATGTTTATGCATTTGCAAATTTTTCAAATGAGAAGGAAGTAATGAATTATTAGATGTTACATATTTGTCGACAAATTGTTCAATAGTTTCAATACTATTTACACCATACGTTGGGCCATTTTTTATCCACAACAAACCATGATCATGTTCACTTCCTCTATTTTGAAAGTTTGTTACAAAATTTAAATCATCAACTTTACCAAAGATGGATGAATCCTTTTTCAAAAGGTATCAAATTTAATCATTCGATGATTGTAAAAACATGTGCATGTAACTGGATTAGACTTGACAAGATCATCGATTTTTTTTGGAATTTCCATATGATTATTATTCAATGTGTGTCAAGTTGACATTAATGTAGTCCATTTACTCTCTACACTTGTGAATGTCACAAAGAAAGGTGGTGGACCCAATTGATGTATCATGGCAAATGTATTTCATCAAAATTTGGACAAATAATTAAGTGATGTTTACAAATGTGTTAAATTGCGATACCCCAAATCAAAGTGTAATAATTTATCTAAATTAGGCTTACTTGTAAAATATTTAGTTCTCAATACATGATCATTTAACTTGCCTTTATGTATTTTGATCCAAGAGGCAAATTTGACTTGTTGTATACAAACCTTAATGGCCTTAAGAAACAAGTTTGGTATGTGTCTATCAAATCAATGATTTTTATGCATGAGTTCCCATTGACAATATCTTGATACCAATATTTGGCTAAAATTGAAGGTTTTCGAAACATTCCAAAAAATAATGTGGAATAATTACATTCTTTGTTATTTTGGTCTTGGAAAAGTCTAATTGGTTTGTAGTCTTCACTAGGGGCCACAATAATGATATTTTCATCATTCATAATTTGATCAGGTGATAGGAAATTTTGAACCACAGTATATGTGGCAAACTTTTCAATTATTTCCTCAAATTTATCTGATTTTTGTTCATGTCCAATTATGTTTATAACAATGTGTTGAGATGATTTTTACTTTGTTAGATTTTTGCAATGTTAAACATGTCTTCCCACGTAGGTCTTACTAAAATTGTTGCATTTATGGAGTTTTCACAAGATCTCTCAAAGCTACCATCACGTGGTTAGGCCGAATGTTTTTTGATAGATGAGGGGATTTGTATTATAATCTAGGTTTCAAAATAAGACCAATTGTGGCTTCATAATTTAGCATGTGTGGTAGTATGGATTGTGTTTTATTAACATTGGCTAGTACATTAATATACTTCCACAAATTTTTAATTATCCATACCCTTCAACTTGCCATATTTGTGCGAATGCTTGTCATGGAGCTATTAGTCTTTCCTTTAATTCATATAAGTTTGACATTGAATTAATGATTGGATTAGTTGAAATATTATGAGGAACTAGATATTTAGGTTCTTATTAATAGCAATTAACTTTGTACAAGTACAACACACAAACAAATTACCTAATAATTTAGGTTTTGTTGTTTTTAAACTAGATACATACTTTGCTAATTGTTGATTTGTTTTTTAATAAGATGAAAGATTTGGGATTTGAACCATAGCCTTTCACAAGCAACACATTCGTGTATTGGATAATTTTTTATTTTATTTTTATATTCATTAATGTGTTATGTTTCTATATTTAAAGATTTATTTATTTATTTTACTTTTTTTGTTTTTTGATTTAGATTTGTTTGTTTAGATTTCAACTTAGTATGAAACTTAGGTGGTTTTACTTTGTCATCCAAACTTGATGTTTCAATAACACAGTTGTGTTCATAAAAGATGTTGGCAATTGTTTTGAGAGAACAATGATAATGTATTTTCATAAGGTGTTATAATTTTTCAATATGTTCATGTTTCCATTTAAAGTATGTATTTTGTTTATGAAGTATTTTGCATATTTTTGTTGAAATTTTCATAACTTTTTTTTGAGGCATTAAATTGTCATGCATTATAACATTACTTGTGATGAGCAAAATAATGGGGGTAGGGAATTCATCACTAGATTTCATGCTTGCAATATCACAATTCAAGTTTGGATTATGTATGTTTGATTTACAATCATCACTACCTAAGCTTTTTGTTAAACTAATTCTTGAACTATTTTATTTTGATTTCATGTATCGAATATGTCTCACAATTTTTTCAATGTTAAACATTAGATTTGGATTATTACTTATGAATTTTTCTACTAGGGTTTTCAAACTTTTTCCTTCATTCATGTCCATTAGGTTTTATAAAATGGCATCATTCTCCTTTGTCCATTGCTAGTACATTTATGTTGTAGCAACTGAATATTGTTGATTGTTACATTATCTTTTTTCTACATGTTACAAATGTTATTGTTCAAAGATGAATTGTGTATTTCAAGTCTTTTTATCGGTTCAAAGTAACTATTCATACCTTCATGATATGCCAAAATTAACTTATCATTCGTATTGAATTCCTCTCCCACATTCATGTATGGTCTACATGTTCTTGTTGACCATGCTTCTATTGGACACTTTATGAATTTGAATAGCTAAAAGAAGATTGTGAAATCAACCCACAAACCACCATTTAAAGCCTCGCATTCCATTCTATTTAAATAATTTTCTATGGAATTAACACCATGCAAACTCATTAAAAAGTCAAGACTAAATGAAGATCTTAAGTAGTGTTCAACCCTATAATCATTTGTTGCTAAGGCTTGTCATAAGCATTCAACATAACCCTTTTGTAATGTTATACTACAAATAATACCATGTAACAAATAACTAATGGAATCAAACAAACAATCTCCAACTATGTATGGATAATTAACAATTCTTTGCAACCCAACATTTCTTAAAGCATTATCTATTGCTATTTTAATTATAACTAAAATAACTTAAAATAATATAGGGTATATCCTAAAGTAGCATAGATAAAATATTTTTAAAAACATAGAAATAAACGTGTTTACTATAATAAATTGTAACAGTGAATTATGTTAACTAGTAATGAATCATGATGTTTACATAGTGATATTATAGTGAAATAACTTTCACTAAGGTGAAATCAGTAAAATTCAATGAAGTTATTTCATTTGTAAGGTCCCATAGTGATTTAAGCTAGTAAATTGCACCCCACTTTGGTAATAGTGCCACTTGATGAAAATTCATAAAATGATAGGAAAATAATGTTAAAGAAATTTTTAATCAAAAGGTAAACGAACATACAACGAAGCAGAGGAAGGAAAATCCCTTGACTGGGAAACAAAAGAGGGGAATAAAGTACAAATAATTAAAAAATAATAAGAGTAACATAACCATACCAATTGTGCATTCATCCAGGACCCATCAGTGGCAACATGTGTGGTAGTTAGTAGTTATTACAACACTTCCATTAACTTAATTAACTAATCAGTAGTGGTGAAGTCAATATCATACATTAACCAACATACTATGTCTTTTGTTCCAAGTCCAAAGTTAATTGGAAGACTGATAACAACTTATTGATCACAACTTTCCCATTGACTTCATCAACTCCCTACTGTGGGCATACTTTAGTGTAACCACTAACTTGCCTACCAAGTTTTTCTTCCAAGTACATAAGCAATATGAAGACTCATCCATGATATTAACTAACAGACAAACAATGGTTAACTAAGTAACTCTGAGACCACTACAATGCAATATCCACGTAGGGAACATTAAGCATGAAGTGTCGCCAGAGTTCATTGGGAGTTTCACCTTCATCCTTTCTTGGGTTTGTGTAACTTCTTTGTGATCATGTAAAAAAATAGCAAAGGAAAGAGAAAGACATGTTGTTAAGCAACAACAATAACACCTTTAAGAGATCATGCAATGAATTCCTAAATTGTAGTACCTTAACTAGTATTAACACACATGTTATAGTCCCACAACAATTCATGTTGTGTGTCTAGGATTAGCCAAATCAATTACCATGTATAGAGGAATTGAAACTCAAGCAAGAAAAAATTGAAGGTATAATTACTTGGGTTAGGAATCTTGTTCATGCCAATGTAACAATGGTATTTAGTAGATAGTAAAGTTGGAGTCTATAAATTTTTGTGAGGAATACACAAACAACAATAATATAGATAAGGGAATTTCATATAATGGTGCCTTGGTTTTCAAAAGGAGAAAGGAAGGAAAGAAACATAAGGGCAAATCGCCTTTCCTTCTCGAGGAAGAAGCTTGGGTGGTGTAAGTTGGACTTAGGGTGGTTTTAACCCATTGAAGGATGATGCATGTACCAAACTAATAGCAACAACATCTTTATTTTCAACACAAATTCTTGGTGGACCTCTTGGCACAATGAGTCTGGATGCTTTAGCCACACAAATAAACATCATGGTCAACAATGTGATTTTTAAAAATAGAAGATTGAATGCAATTTATTTTGAAAAAATGAATTTTGAACACCCTACCCAATATTTAAAAACTATGCCCACAAGATGGAAAGACATATGTGTCTATATAAATAACTCCACAATAACACAATAAGATGTAGATACACTCCCCAATTTGTGTCAAGTTAAGCTTGTAGACAATAATGCAGATGTTCATAGAATCTTATACAATACCAAAGCAAATCATAACAATTATGCTTTACTTATTTCCATAAAGTTTGAAAGAGAGATACCAAGGAATAGACATATTTTGGAGTATCAATGACGCACTCCCAACTCCTTGAGGGACTCAAATGTGAGTCTAAGTGAAAGACAACGAAAGGGGGAGGAGTCGAGGCACGCTCCTTAGCTCACAACACTTTGAGGGGTAGAGGGGCGTGTTAGAGCTCCAGGATGGGACTAGGAAGAGTTGATAAGCTTCACTCACTCACACGGGCCTGTACACAACCCACACAAGGTGGTTAGTGCATAGTTGGAGCACCTTTGGTGGTAGGACAAGCCACGGGCAACACATACACACACAACTCACCACGGCCCGGACTTGGGGGAAGCCACCACCTTCCCCCTTATAGTATACTTTGGACCTCTTCACGGGGCCTACATCCAAATGGCTTTTCTCTCCCGGGACTCCAGTGTGGGAGTCCCGAAATTGCGCCAACTGGGACTGCCGCAACTTTGGAGCCCCATAACTTTGCAAGCAGACCTCGGATCGAGGTGCGATCGAAAGCAAAGTTGTAGCTCTTGTCAAGATTTTTTTAATGGTAAGTTGCACGTCATCTGCAGCTAAGTAAATCGGGTCGATTCCTAACTTTTTCTGGTTGGCAGTCAAACTGGCAATTTGACTCCCGGCCCTTCTTTTGGCCATGACTTGTGTTTCAGATGTCCAAATGAGCAATGCAAGCACATTTTAGACATCTACGTTTCAAGAGATTTTCAATGATATAAAGAACTCCACAAGCCATTGAGTTTTGACCCCTCAAATCGCTCTCTAAAGTTTTGGGAGTCCATCGGGAGTCCATCTCCCAAAGTGGGAGTTGCTTTGGGAGTGCGAGGGTTTACTCCTTCACACTTTCCTACACTCTCGAGAGTATGTGATGTGACTCCCGGGCTTCCTCTCGGCCCGCAACCTTGCAACCCCTTTGCCTTGGTCACAAACCCAAGGCTAGGGTTGCGACAATCAGGGTCATATTCCTGTGGTATACCACAGTTAGGCAATGCATTGTTGATGGACACTTTTTAAAAATTGTTTATTTGAGGTTCTAGAGGTAGCTTATTAGAATACTGGTGCTTTCATACATCATTGCTTACAAATGTTTTTTTTTTTCCAAAACATACATAGTAGTTAATTTTAGCATCACAAACTTGCACTTGTAAATACCAAATCTTGGATCAGAAGGAAATGTTGAATATGAACGATTGTAGTTGGACAAAAATCACTGAAATCAATACAAGGAAAAGCGTTCAAATGTTCTTAACCAAGTAGAAACCCACCACAAAGTTCCCTTCATATTTAATAATTATAAAATGATTGTTTTGTTAGTATGTCATTAGACACTTGGGCATAGAAATTTGTAATCAATGTTGTGTCAAAATGGAAATGCCACAAAATTGAAAAAAACAAATCCTACCAACTCTTGATAAGTGTGTAGATGTGACAATATCCAATTAGTTCAACAAAACAAAAGGAAAATAGAGAAGACGTTACATGTGCAAAGCAATCAAATGTGGAAATGAATTCAATTACAATTTTCTTTGAGAGCTGCAACAACAAACTTATTATTAATACTTAATAAGTTGTATCTAGATGCCTTGTTATTTATGGGTAATAGGTAAAAATCTCATTCAATGGTTTAAGGGGGTGTAAAAAAGGACCTTTTCAATGATATTTTATTATTGGGAGACAAAAAAAAAAGTGAGAATAAATCTTCTTTCCAGTTTTCTAGTTGTTTCATTAGAAGCTACTTCCAAAGTCAATTCAGGCCATCCACTTAATTGACCCATGGTCACACAACTCATCAGAAAAATGCTCATGAAATTTTCATCTTTATTCATCCTCTTCAAGTGTCTTGAGCATGTGGCATATCGATTCTTATGCCTTAAGCACAAATGTCATTGTAATAAAATGGAATACAAACTTTCCACAAAATTCGAAGTTTACTCTTCATCTTTTGAGAAAGATGAACTGCATGGAAACATTACTATTTACAAATCCAATTATGTTGTTTCCATCATGCCCTTGAGGTTATTCCTTGCTTAACAAGATGACTATATGAAACTACAACCAAGACAAATATCGATTGTCCTTGAGTCTCCTATAAGAAGCCAAAACTGGTGGAATTATGTGTTTTCACCTACTTAGCAAATAGAAATACACAAGTGAAGCTTACATCGACCAACGACAACATAAAAGGGTTGGTGTTGGGCTGCTTGACATGATATAGGTCAAATAAGATGTATAACATTACAAGTCGTTGCATTTGCTTCAAAAATCGCCAATTCTACGCACATTCTAAATAAACCGAACTCCTTGAGTAACCCTAATTTTTCACAACCAACCCGTAATGAAAAACCTACATTTCTACTAGGGGTTAACATCTTGATGTAAGAACCTAGGCTCAAATACCACGTTAAAGAAAAAAACTATGTGCCCAAATGGATAGAACACCACATATCTCAAGGAGTAAGAGAAGGCAACAATAAGCTGTGAAGTGCTAGTGATGTTTGAAGGTGACAGTGAAGGCAAATACATGATTATCCATGGATTGATCCTTTAACAACAACGCGAGAAGCGTTGTTGTGTATCCTATGTTCAACATTATGATTTGTTCTAACTAGCTTACTTTATTTGTTGTTTGACTCCCAACAAGCTTGCAACCTAGTTTTCATTCTTGGATGACATTCAACAAAACAAAATGCAATAGGGTATAAGCTTTTTATGTGTCCATTCTTCATTGAGGGCTCGTGCGATGGTGTAAAAACAACGAATGGAATTCAGCTATAGTTGAATATCATCATTCTTCAACTTGTTAATAAGAATTGCAATGGGATACATGGGCTCTTCTACCATTGCCATATTAGTAGTCATCAAAACCCCCCTTCCCTTTTGTCACTCCCTTTGTCCTTCCCTCCATCGTCCCCCTACTACTAAACCCTCATTTTTTTTAATTCCTTGTCCGATCACTTTTCCAATTGAAACTTTGTGTTAAAAGTGGCATCAACAAAATGGAACTTTCTTGTTTTTTTTCTTTCTCTCTCTTTCTCTCATTATAAAAATTGCTTTGCATTTTCTCTTTCGTGCTCTTAGGCCTATTTTCTTATTTGCCAAAAGTAGCCCCATTCACTGTAATTAAATGATACCACTTTTATTTCATTCACTGCTAATCCATAGTTGCCACCTCACAAATAGTTTTTAGTATATCTCACAACCATTGAAGGTTGTGAAGTTATGGTAAAAAAGGCGGTGGTTGCGTTGCTCCCACCATTGTTTTAAGTATTCATAAAAAACCTAATGTATTTATGGTTGCATCCACCCAAACATGGAAAAATACATCCATGTGAAAATTTTCATTCTATGAACACTTGTCATCTCCACATGGCCAATGAGTGAACCAAAATTTTATCCCCAAGTTCAAATCCTACATAGATGCATAGTCTTTTCACTATGGGCAAAGCTAATAAACATCACAAGATTTAGATAAAAAGGAGGAGTTTGGTCAAGGAATCCTTCCTTTTGACATTCATATTATCCAAGATTTACAATATGGTAGTGATATGCAATCACAAAATTATTTATGTAACCCTTAGGTACCATGCCAAACTATTATACATATAGATTAATATGAAGGCCCTTTTCATTGGAACTATCAATGTTACATTAAGAAGTATATTCAACTCATTCCAAACTTGGAAGTCATTAGCATATGATAGCATCACAATGATATTAAATCATAAACGATGTTAGGACCTAGACATTGACATCATGATAGAACAAATGCAATGGAAAAAACTTACTCAACTTAATTCCCTTGCAAAAAAAAAATTGTTCATGGTCAAAATTGTTAGGATTTATAGGACATCAATTGTTAGTATCAATTTTGATTATTGAAAATCAATATCAAAAATTAATATTAAAAATTAATATTGGAAATCACTACCAAATGTTTACATTGGTTTAATATTATCAAACAAATATCATTGGTTTTCAAAGTGTATATTTTTTAAACCAAAAAATTAGTTGATTAAACTGAGGTCATATAAATATTATTTAAAATAAAATTTGCTAGGAATTTAGAGAGATTCTTGAGATATCCTTGATTTTTTGGTTGTTCCATCATTTTCGACCCCTTCAAATGTATTATGTGAGAAAATTGAAGTGTGTCTTATATCTTTTTGTGTAATGATTTTTCAATTTTATTTGAAACAAGCATAACTAAATGTTTTGGATTTATTCTTTTTCAAATGTTTGTCTTTGTATTTTGCTTGTGAAATTGTATTTGTTTGACATTTGCATGTTAGAAAATTTTGAACGTTTTATTGCAATTTTAGTTGTTTTCCATAATCCATTATGAATATTTGTTAGTTAATGTTGTAGAATTGAAATGTTAATTTTTTGTTCCTATTTTTTTGAAATTCAAACATTCAAGATTGCACTAAGTGGCCTTAACAATAGTGACATCCCATCTTTCCCAAAAAAACCATTTTCCTCACCTAAAAAACTCTTTCATAATCTTCAAAACTCATAATCATAAAAAAAATCCATAATTATAAGTCATCCCCCAAGACACATACACGAAAGACATCAAATAAGCAAAAGGTCTTTATTGCAAACAATATGGTGCATAATAGGTTCCAAAATATAGAATGGGCAGCACCAATATGTGTCTGGCCATCTCTAGAGAGATCTTGAACGGGCAAATGGGTAGCCAAGGAAAAAAAGAAGCAACAATAAGGACCCTTTGATTATTTAAGGTCTTCCCAAATAGACCCACACATTCAAATGCATGGCCATCAAAAACAAAACTTTAAAATTAATAACATAGCCACCACAAGTCACTAATTTCATAATTTGAATCGATGAGTAACATGAAACATAAGAATACCAAATGCAATTGACCCAATTATCACTTACAACTCAATCATCTAACTTATAAAATTTCCCACATAGGATGGAGGTTAATAGTCCATTGAAGTCATACAACAATTATTCACATTTTATTTTGAGAGCAATTCCAAATTCCTTTTTGGATGGTGGGAGGAAGTTTGGGATGGGACGGGGTAACCAAGCGTTAAGATAAAACTCTTGGAATTGAATTGATGCAATTGATGAAGTGGTGTATTGCAAGTTCTCATTCGATAATTGGATGAACCCATCAAAGGATTGGGACATGCCAAGAGACCGGCCACTTCAAAAGTGATGCAACCACAGGTAAGCCCTAGTGTGATGTGAAAAACAGAGTAAAAAAGGATTAAGGGAAAAAAGCATTGCTGAAATCTCATGGATGAAAAGAATCACACAAATGGTCCAAACCCATACACTAGGACCATTCCATGACAGATATAATGCACATGATTGAAAGTCCATTTTGATGATTTGGAAAAACCTCAAGATTTTGATGGAGCTCAGAATCTCTCACAAACATAAAAGAAGAAATAGATTGAATGTGTTTAAAAAACCAAAATGGTGTCAAAGTAAAAGAGGTCAAGGGAAAAAAGGGCCAATGATGACACGTGCAACAATAGAATGCCATTGGATCATTTGATTTTGCCTTTTTCTTCCTTCTAAAATCTAAAATTTAAACCTTAAACCCTGAACCCTAAACCTAAACTCTTGAACCCTATACCCTGAACCCTAAACGCTGAACACTGAACCCTCGAGCTCGCCCTGAAGTGCGACAGCGTTCGTCGGAGACATCCGATCCATTGAAGAATTCTAGTGAGTACAAAACAAATGAGGAAATTTGCAAGATTGCAAAAAGATTTGCATCTCAAACAAGCAAAATGGTTGAAGAACTTTGCTGATCAGTGTCCCGCCTGTCGAGCAAATCCATCCTAGTTTTCTTGGCGATGAGTGGTCATAACCCCTATCCAATCTGGTTTCGTTGAAGCACCGGCCAGCCATGGTGGTGGTGGTGGCGGCCATATCTCTCTCTTCTGCCATGGCCGTGTCTTCGTGTCTTAGTCGTCGTTGTTTTTACAGTCTCCATCTGTTTCCCCGCCGTTACTCCTCGCTTCCTTCTTCTCTGCCGTCTGATTCACCTCGTACATTCAGTACAGCAGCAGCATTGCGTCTCCAAATCCCAAGAGACAGCAGAGGGGTGTGTAGCAGCAGCACGCGTAGTGAGTACAACAGGGTGGTGGTGGAAGCGGCGAGGGAGGAGCCTGAGGAAGGAGTTGTTCACATTCAGTTTGATTCGGAAATTGGAGCTTCGAATACTGCTGTGGAGCAACCGAGGTCGCCGCCCCAGTCCAGGTCATTTTTCCCCAAGAAAGGTCAGGATTTGGAGCTTGAGTGTGAGAGCTTGGCGTACAAGGGTTTGGGAGTTTGCAAAGTTGTGGAGACGGGGTTTGTTGTGTTCTGCGAGAGAGCTCTTCCTGGAGAACGCCTCGTAGCTCGCATTGTCAAGAAACGAAAAGGTTTTGCAGAGGTACAGCAGGAACAGTTTTTTTTCTTTTGTAAATCTGGCTCTGCATTGATGCTCCTCCATTAGAAAAAAGCACAGTAGGGACATGTATCTATCTGTCTTTCAGATGTCAGATCTATGTGTAGCCATCCCTGATCCAGGAAACAAATAAATCCACTTCCAGATCTCTCAGATGGAAGCTCTGCATTCAAAAGTAGCCATCCCTGATCCAGGAAACAAAAAAAATCCACTTGCTAATCTCCTTGGATGGCTCGTATTATAATGCAATTGATCCACGCCTTCAAATCACACTCCCTCTGCAACAAAGTTTACCCCAAACTTCCAGCGTGAGAGCAGAGCAGAATTGCATGCAAAATTGTACAACCTCTTTGATGTTGTTGGTGCATGCAAAATTGTAAAACCCTAAACCCTACCCTTCGGTAGTTTCTGACATCCTTACATATATCATGTGTTGCAGCTTTTTGTGAACTGTAGTGAAAGCAAGGTGTGCCATTTTTGTTGTTGTGCAGGCATACAAGCTGAAGACATTGTCAGTGCACAATAATGCGGTGACGGCACCATGTAAATATTTTGGAGAGTGTGGAGGATGCAAGGCACAGAATTTGGCATATGAGGCACAATTGCAGGCCAAGGAACAACAAGTTCATGATCTGGTGGCAAGGGTTGGCAAGTTTGGGAGAAGTGCTCCAGTGGATCATCCTGACAGTTATATGATGCCCATTGTGCCATGCTTGTCTCAATACCACTACCGAAATAAGGTCATGTTTTGCATCTCCTGTACTGCCAAGAAATTCCATGCAGATACTGGAGGGCAAGGCAAGGTTTAAAGTGCTGCTGATTTGTTGAGTTTTCAGGTGCTAGTTCTCTCTAGGAAGCTATCTTGTCAGATACTGCTCTCTTAAGGACATTGAAAATTAGTGTGTTTATTGTCATGCTTTTGGCTGCTAATTGTGTGTTTTGACTTCTGTAGTCGATTGCTTTGGATTTATTGATAATGTCTTCAGGTTACATGAACCCGTAAGGAGTGAATGATGCTGAGACTGGTAAGGATGTGTATGATCACTGAGCCACAGATGGAGTTCTCTTATGGGACAAAGAAATGGAGGCGTGTTGGGGAGTACATGACTGCAAGTAAGGAAGCAGAGAATGTAGATCCAAAAGTGATGGAGTTTGCTTTAGGGCTTCATGCGCCGGGTAGATTTGATAAGGTCTTGCCCATTGACCACTGCTTATTGCAGCATGATATATCTAATCAGGTCAAGCTCTCCTTACATTCTCCCAATTGCTTTGTGCAGCAAGTCATCTGTCAGGTGCAAGTTTTCCTTACAGACTAGTCTAAGCATTTTTGTGAGTTTACAGGCTCAGCCCATTTACACTGCAATCACTGAACCTAGGTCGTCAATGAGCCAACACTTCAATCCACAAGCCCTAATGCTGTAAAGTCTATGAGACTTACCTCTTACCCTAATCTGTGACCTAAGTGCCATACCTTCAATGATGAACGTTTCTTTTCTTCACCTAATATTTTGTCTGTAATGTGCAACAGACAGTTGTTGTGGGTTTCTGAAAAAGCTTTCAAGCTGGACTTTCTGCCACGGTCTTCTTTTTTTGTGGATACCTTAGTATGTCTTTTGAGCAAAGTTTACTTTCATTTTTGCAGGTCTTAGCAATGATACAGGAATTTGGAGAAAAGAATGTGCACCAGTTGCCACCATATGATGTGCGAACGCATGAGGGGTTTTTGAAACATCTTATCATCCGCTCTGGCAGGTGATATACAACTGAATTTGCTGTCTTCATATTTTGTACGCATCTTATGTCCTCTTATGTCTGCTACAAGAAATGAATGGTTTGAGGGGGCAGCCATATAATGCATGCATCTGCGACATAATTATGAAGAAAATATGAATGTGGATGGAAAATAAAATGTGTCATTGAAGACAAACTCTGACCATAGCTATCAGATAATATTGTGTATTATTGTTATCATTGTGTTTCTAGGTGGACTGAGATTCTGAAGCTTTTTGTGGTGCTGCTCTTCAAAATTTGAGCTTGCAGGGATTGCAACACAGGAGAGTTGCAACTGATGGTAAATTTTGTGACAAAAGATGACAAGCCTGAGCTTCTCCAACCTCTTGTGGACCATATCTCAGCTTCCTTCCCCCAATTGGTATGTTCAATGGATCATCGGTGGCAGATTAACACATGCCAAAGACATTGCTTTTGTTTTTTTTCTGTTTTGTCAAATTTTGGAGCTATAAGTTTCCCTCTCTTTGCATTTGTCTTGACATAGGCATGAAGTTTTGGGCAATGACTGTCAAACTAAGGGGAGTGGGTCATGTAGGTGAGCATTGTGAACAATGTAAATACATCAATAGGACCTTCATCGGTGGGTGAAAAGGAGCATGTGCTGCATGGTGTGGGGTTCATCACTGAGCATTTGCGTGGCCTTGTCTTTGAGATATCAGCAAACTCCTTTTTCCAGACCAACACAGATCAGGTTTTTACAGAAAGAGGTCAAGTGTTTATTATATTATGGGAGTGTGGAGTATCCTCGATTCCTATCTACATTGTGATACACAACTTTCTGAACACATAACAGTTAGGCAAGAGAGGTTTTGGGTTTCGAAGATATATCCTTTTGTAGACTTTGGTCACTTGGCACTTATGGATATATTTTTCTGTTAGAAACAACAAAGCTCCTTCTATAAAGCCATCCTGCTAGTGGTAAATGACTTGTGGGTGGCCAAGTTATGAGAACCCGATTTTTTCATTTCTGGCACTTTTTCCCTTTTTTATGTTCACCTTTTTTTTCTGATCCAAGAACCCTGAGCTACCTGTCTTTTTTGGGTCTCCTTTTTCATAAGCTAGCCACCATCATGGCTGAGTCTTCCCTTACTGTTGGGTCTCATGACAGAAATTCAGTATGTTGGTTAATGTTTGACATTAACCTGCACCCTGATGGATTCAGTGGGGGGAATGTCATGATAGATGTATGCCATATAGTTTCTGTTGAAGGTTACTGAGCGTGTTTTCAATTTTTTTCTGTGGTCTGGTTTACTCTTTTCTTCAAGAAGGGGATTCCTCTTTTGAATGCTTTCTGATTATTGCTGGTCTTTGGTCAAACCTGAAATATCCATTTCCTTGTAATTATAGGGTCATCCCTCAATTCTTTTCATCTTAACTAAAATTGAAACTGTTGAGGAAGTTTCAGTACTTATGAAGGTATTCTATTAGATACAGGTATTGGTATTAGGGGAAAGTCATTGAGTCACTGGGAGAGTATTTTATTGATTTGATTTGCAGTGTTAGGCACGATTGTGGGATTATCTGAATGGAAAGTGGTGGATGATTCTGTATTTCTCAAGATTTTTCTGAGGATATGTGTGATTTTTTGGGCAGGCGGAGGTGCTATACCAATGTGTAGAAGAACAGTGCAAGTTAAAAGGAGACTCCAGTGAAATTGTTCTGGACCTCTTCTGTGGCACTGGGAGCATTGGGCTGAGTATAGCTTCAAGGTATGCTCTTTCCTTTCATAGCAACAGGAATTCGAACAGATTCGATTTTTTGTAACCTGAATTTCAAGAGAATTTCTCTCTGGGTTTTAAATCTTTCTCCTCATGGTGTTGGGAAGAGCAAGCAAAATTGCAGACAACCCTGTGGGAGAAGCTCATGTGACAAACCAGTTCTCAGTTACTCGACCGTGATTTTGATTCATCAGCTTTTTGGTTGTTGACTTGAACCATTAGGGTAAAGCATGTGTATGGTTATGAGCTGGTACCTGAAGCTGTGGCAGACGCTCGACGTAATGCGGAGAGGAATGGTATACTGAATGCCACCTTCATACAAGGTGACCTCAACAAACTGACTGGAGACTTTGGGAAGGATTTCCCAAAACCAGACATTGTAATCACAGGTAGGATTATCCTTTCTTCATAGATTGTGCAATGGGGGATATTTCCATACCTGCAACAGAGTGAATGGTTCTGGATATCTGTTGACACTTACATCTTTGGTGTCTCTGTTCTTCTCTGGTTTCTTTTGCTGCAGATCCCAATCGACCGGGTATGCATCTAAAACTGATTAGCTACTTGTTGAAGCTGAAGGCACGCCGTATAGTTTATGTCTCTTGCAACCCTGCTACTTGTGCTCGAGATCTCGATCTCCTCTGTCATAGTCAGGTGACATGAATTTCTGACCATCTTTGCAATGCACTCCACTTTTATAGAGTTCAATGTAGAGTTCAACAATTGACTCTGGGACCATGGTAACAAAAAAATGCTCTAGAATGATGAACTATGCTACAGAGCACAGTGTTGGGAGTGATTGTCTAATAGAGTGAATGACCCCTTGGAAATAATGCTAGTCTTTTGTTTCAGAGGAGTAAATGTCAGCAGATTCAATCTCTTAAGGAACCTCCTCAAAGGATTCAATATGCTGACATTTGTGGTGGTATGCAGGGGGGGGAATTAGGAATGGAAACAAGGTACCAGCTTGTTCATGTGCAACCAGTGGACATGTTCCCTCAAACATTCCACATTGAGTGTATCTGCACTCTTGAGCTTTGCACATGACTCTTCCTCACAATGGCAGTCTCATTTTTTTCAGCCAGGTAGTAATTATGACACTCTTTATTTCCCTGCATTACTAGAGTAGGCCAATTTGGAAAAGCCAAACTATGCTAATCCAGACTGTCCAGATGTTTGGATTATGCATGATGCAGATGAGCTCATTGCATCAAGTACTTCTTTGTACTTCAAAAAAAAAAGTGAAAAAAGATTGAATTTACCTATCTCCATGTAGTCATTCAATATATCATCTCCAGCTAGAACTCCAAACTAAGGCTGTACCAGGCAACCCTTTCAAATGTTTACTTGAGCTTTCTTTCCAGATATTCAAGCAATGGGCTTAACATTCAGCTTGAGTAATATAATTATAATTCTACTGCTTTGTAAGATGATTGATGCCAACTGTTGAATTGCAGACCATAAGTACAAAATTCAAAAACACGGTCAAATGAAATGACATTACCCATATGACAGTTGAACCTTCCCCATGTGTCTACAGAAAATCCACCCCATTGCCAGATGCAATTTTACACATTCACTTCTCTAGGAAGACAGGGCAGTACTATTCTTTTTTATTAACATACAGTAGAGAGGAGAAACATTGGATGCAAACCTTAGCTTTCTGAGGCATACAGGACTAGGAACTTAGACTGCAAACACAAACTGATTGAAAGATACTAATCTGAAGGTACTAATTGAATTGCACAATGGCTATTTAATTTCAACAACTAAGTTTTCCCTACAGAGCATAGAGTAGAAATGCATTCCAGATACTCTTCAGTGGCTCATTAGATCTGACACTTGAATCAGTCAGGCAGAAAATCACAGTAAACAAATTTTATACTTTTCTGTCATATCGTTCAGGTGAACTGTCTCTCATCAAAGCAGTTGTTCTCCTGTCCAGATCTGATTTCCAGAGCACCTTGTGTGCCATTACCAGAGTATTTCTTAGTAGCAACTCTCAACTCTAACTCCACATCCAAGGATCGTATTTTCCTCTGTACTTTGCTTCTGTAATGAACTCCCAAACTGAGGACATAAATTTGGAACTGGAAGCTTCTTGACCTGAAATAGCTCTTAATATGATACACTAAACTTCAACATGTGTTGAATCAAGGATACTTATCCTGAGGACCCATCCAACTTGAACTTGATTAAGCTCAAGAGCTGGAAATCTCTGCTAATTTCTAGTCCTTACTACCACAAAAGAAAGGCAGAGGAGATCATCCAACCTAAAAAACTCTCCTGCATCTGAGTTGAGACAAAGTTGAGACAAAGACTCATCTTTGATGATTCCAGGGAGGATTTGCTGACCGGATATCATGGTATCCAGCTGTACCCCTTGGAGTTGTGAGGAGTGATGGAGACACAACACCTTGTTGAGGAGTGATATGAGCTGCTGTGGATGAAGTTCCCTGTGGGAGGTGTCCATGGTGGGGATGTGCAGAAGGTGAGAGCCCATAACCCCCAAATCCAGGTGGACCACTTTGGCCACCATTGGCAGTGCCTGCTGGTCCTCCACCACTATGTACAGAGCTCATGTGCGAATGACCTGAAACCTTTTGAGCATGAAGAGCTGCAGCATGTTGCATTGCCTAAGACAATCATCCCAGCGAAAGCAAAATGGTCTTAGTAAATAGCTGATGGTCATAAACCTTTTGCATAATGCTTCCAATACCCAGGGAGAACTAGGTTTAACTAATGCAGTTAGAACAGCAACTGCCTTTTGGCAGTAGCTGCAAACAGCCCTGTTGCATTGATCTCTACTAAATACTGTGAATATGGGTAGACTGCCCTGTTGTGAAAGACACAGAAAACCTCCCTCCTTTGCATGCACAGAAATACAGTACTCACACATAAAGCACTATCCTTTCAAACTCTTCACAGACATGCAAGGTTTAACCCTCTTACCACACTATGTGGATATGGGCGACCTCCCAAAGCTAGTGGTGAGTTTGACAAAAAAGGAGCTGCTGCTGAAACAGAACTCCCTGCAACAGCTGCTGCTGCCACTGCACTTGGAGGAGTGCCCATTCCCTGTGTGTAATATCCCCCTCGAGCGGCTCCACCCTGAAGCCATTAGCAACAGTCATTTTCTAGTTACACTATATTGATTACACAAAGATGGCACCTGCACATATATGGAAGTATATTGTCTGGGGCACACAGACCAAATGCCATTTCTAGAAAAGCCACTGAACTCATAAGACATTCCTTTTCATAGCTGAGAAAGGGAAGGACCATACTCATAAGACCCTGCTCACCGTAGTCTGATGGATGTAGACTTCTTATCCAGATAAATTGATGCAATGTGGGGTGGGCCAGGCAACAGAGTGCTCATCAGGAGGCTTGCTCCAGTGGTGGGACTTATCTGGATACAAATGCTGAGAACAAGCTTTACAAATACCCGCTACATAACTACTTGCCCAAGTTCAGTTCATTATTGTGTGAGTTACCTGGAAATTAAACCCAGCAAGGCTAGGGCTTTTTGGTTCAGCATTCAATCAGGGCCCTACTGCTTTGGTGAGAGAGAGAGACACATATGCCTTTACCTGGGTCAAATGAGGCTGTCGACCAAGTAAAGGTGCAGGCAATAGAGACGGACCGAGAGAGGGATGGACTCCATGGCCAGAAGAATGCGATGCAGGAGTAGTCTGTACAGGAGGGCTTGGGGTTCTTGCAAAATCCAGCTCTCCCTCTTCAAGATCTGTGGACACATGGATATCAGCAGCACCTGGGTTGTGATTCTCCTGTGATGTAACTGCAGCTGATGTCAAGTTGGTCCCACCTGTCACCACCTGAACACCATTTGGATTTCCCAGTGCAGGTGGAGATGGCAACAAACCCTGTGCCTTTCTCTTCGACTCCTCTTCACTGCTCAACACCTGTAGATGCATTGAAAAACAGGATCATGAGTGAGATACAAATGACCTTCAGAGCCCAAAGAATCCTATGTTGGCAGTCCTTGAATAAACAACATTTTCTCCCATCATGGATGAAAGAAAGGGGGAAGATCAACATCTTAATTCTCAAAGCTTGAATGATGTCAGACCTGCTTCAACATCTGTACAAGACGATGCTTTTCTGCAGTCAGTTTTTTCAACTTAGCCTCCAGCTCTTCCCTCTTGGTTGCCTTTCGGTCAGCAACTGGCTCAGCAGGTGTTTCAGTAATCTTTTCGGCACTGCTGCAATCTTCCACCTGCAACAGCCAGTTCCATGAACTCACCAAAAATCCATGCTTGATGACAGTATTCCAAGGGGAGACACCCAGGTACACAAACATAGCCTCGTGTCCACATCTTAATGCAGTGCTCATCTTCACATTGCTAGATAAGCACACCACCATGCACATAACTCTAGAAAAAGAACTTAAAAAAAGTGGGGATGTAAATTTTACAATCAGATCAATTTACTCACATGCTTTGTAGAGTTCTTCTCCCCAGAGTTTGCAGGTGGAGTAGATGGAGCTTCTACTTTGAGCACCTCTGTTTCTCTCTCTTTTTGAAGCTCGCAAGATTCTCTTAACCCTGCTGCATCAGTCTCAGCACTGCTTCCTGCTCCATCTCCAGAGGCCTCATCAGCCCTCCTGACTGTTTCTTTATACTCCCTGACAAAATCGAAAGCACCACATGGAGGCTGAGGCATCTCGGCATCCACTGCCACTCCCTCAGATATTTTCTGATCGAGATCCATCTCTTCAGGATGCTCTTCTCCATCCAAGGCCATAGGCTCAGAGCTAGGTTTTGAAGTATCTGCTATTGGTACTCCAGAAAAAGTCTCTGAATTTGCGATGCTCTTCTCTCCTTGTCCTACAACGCCTTCCTCTCTCTTTCTCTTTTTAGTCTCCCTCTTCTCCGTGTCTCCACTTCTCTCCTCGGGCTCTCGTTCAGGCTCGCCAAAGCCGTGGTGGCCTCTCAAGTGTTTAGAGTCATGCGGTCCTTGCATAATAGCGTCCCTCCCTTGATTTGGTAACGAGAGCTTTGCGATGGCGGCTTCACTCGGGCTCCCTTCCTGAACCTCTTTCGCTTCCTGACTTGGTTCTACCGCGTTTCCTTCACAAACGACATCCTCATCCATGTATTCAACCTTGCAACCGTTCTCTGCCTTCCTTTCTTCTCCATCCCTCTTCCCGTCAAGCTCGTCGACCTCGGCCTCCACTAGCTCATTAGAAGTCGAGACAACGTTGCGTGAGAGTGTGAGGGAAGAAGTACCTTCGTCTGTCATACAAGCAGAAGGAAGGCTAGACGAAAGGTTCACATTACACCGGAGCAGAGCGGCATGCCGTTTGCCGAGTGCCTGTTTGAAAGCAAGCAGCGAGATGGACGGTTTAGGGAGCGGCCATTGTCGGGGAACCCCTGAGACCTTGTGAAGCTCCCCTCTGTATAGAGATATCATCATCCCGACTTCCACTCCAAAAACCTCCAAATCATCTGAACTATTTACACCGCTCTCTCCCTTCCCACTCTAAAAGGCTTCTTATTAAACCCCCGCCAAACAAAATATGCAGCAGCAGCAGCAAAAAAAAATCAAGGCAAAACAACGGAGCAGCTAGAGCATAGTTCTATTATCTACGGTTCACCGCAACCTGACTCTCAACCGTGGAGAAAAGTAGAGAAGAACAGACATGAAGGCGCCACACCAACCCCTAATGCAGCAATGACATCTCTCTGTTCATGGAAGTGACGATTAAGGAGGGGGATTTTAGGGTTTCCTCACGTGACGAAAGGAAGAAGATGACATATTCTAGATGGAATGTGGTTTTTAAAATGCAGATTCTGAATTCCCTGAATGCTGTTCTATAAACGAAATTCCAGAAGGGATTTCTTTTTCCTCAGAATCGTCGACGCCACACTAAACCCTAATCCAGCAATGACATCTCTCTGTTCACAGAAATGACGATTGAGGAGGAGGGATTTTAGGATTTCCTCACGTGTCGAGAGGAAGAAGATGACATGCCTATTCTACATGGAATATGTTTTTTAGTTGCAGATTCTCGATTCCCCGAATGCTGTTTTTATGAACGAAACTCCGGAAGGATTTCTTTTTTCCTGAATCGTCTTCAAAGGCCCCACTGAAATTATTAGCCTACCGTACACCAAGGGCTAGGAGGGTGCCTTTTCTCTTTTGTAATGTGCGGTTTGTCACAGGAACCAAATCATGGAATAGGTTTTCTTAATGCAAATTCTAGATGCTCAGAATGCTGTCTAGATGAAATTCTGAAAGGGGTTTTGTTCCTTGGTATTGTCTTCAGTGCTGCTGAAAATAGCCTACTATACACCTTTCGCCTAGGGAAGGAGGGAAACATTTTCTGCCTTGTAATGTGCAGTTTTCAGACAGGAAGGACACAGAAAGTATATTTTAGTTATATAGGTTCTGGATAAGATTTTCTGCACAGTAATCTGCTGTTTCTGATCAGGAAGGACACATTGAAATAATGTTTACTACAAATTCTAGATATGTGGATGTTGTCGAAACCGAAATTCTAGAAAAGATTTCTTCCACATAATTGTCTTCAAGGCTACTGAAATAGCCTATTATACACCTGTCACCAACAACATGAGGGGAAATTCAAACCTTCAAAAGGGCTATAGATGAAATTACATGAAAGATGTGATTATAGTTGGAATGAAATATTGGAATGTTTTAGACATCCTTTGTGCAAGGCCATGTCATATGTATAACTCTTTAAGAATCTAATTAAGCTTTGACAAATTGAAGATAGGATATTAAAACTTCAATTAAAATTGGACAAAATAATAAAATATTAATGAAACAAAATAACATATAGTGAAATTTACAAAATTTTAATTTTTGAAGAGACAAAATTGATTTACAACAAAATTATTATGTCCACACAAAATAATTTGATCATCGTCAATGGTAGTGCGGAGCCCAAATTTTAATTAAAATTGGACAAAATTGAGTTCAAACCATTCCAAAATTCAATATTTAGAATTTCAACTCAAATCAACTTGGGTTTGAAAATGTATCGATATCTAATTAGGATTGATTTGGCCTTAACCTTAAGAATTGACATTGACTTAGCCTCATTAAAATCCATTTGAATCTAAAATCTACCCAAGATTAGACCTACATTTGAACTAAGAATTGACTTGTATGGATGTGGCCTAGAGAAATCTCTAGGAAAAAGTTGGGATTAAGTCTTGGGATAGATGTGAGAAGTAAATCTAAATTTAAACCATAAGAATTATAGTTTTGATATTTTTGATATTGTACTTTTAAGCACATGGTGCATGCTAGGTGGGGTTTTGGCTTGACCTTTAAAAAGAAAAATGATATAAAAAATTCTCATATCAAGGGATTCAAACTTTTGTAAAAATGTATGCCATTACACAAAATTTATTTTTCATGTGGAGTTTTCAATGTCAAGTGAGTTTTGATCAATTAAATTCCAAATTGTTGTGAATGATATGTTGTAATTACATGCAAATGGCACTTAAGTAATGAACTATTCATACTTAATTAATTGACATATAAAGTCAAATTAATTTATATGTTATGAACATAGTTTTTTCCAAGCTAATTCAAGAAGGTTATAATATAACCTTAATTTTCATGGTGCTTATTTCATTCTTTTTCAATTAAGCTTTGTGAAAATTTTGCATATATGATGTCCTTCAATTGTTCAAGTTTTTATTTATTTATTATTATCCCAATCAAAGGGAGTGATGTAAAGAGAATATGTAGAATTAGGATTCTAGTTCCATTTTATCTCTTGTTTATCTTAAACATTAAAACCACAATTTCAAATAATTTGATTTTAATGCATTTGCACATAATTATGAAAGCAGTCACATATAACCAAATTGTGATAAAAACATAATTATGGTTGCTAACAAGGCAAATATTAAACAAGAGTAATGAATTAAATGCGACATTGGTCTCAACGCAATTATAGGACAATGCTTCATAAGAAAAGCAAATTCGATTTTTTTTTAATATATTCAAACTATGATTAACATTTTAATTATCTTTCTTACACTAAAATTTCCCCCTCCAACCAAAGGGTAGAAGGCTTGTTCCTTTTCTCAAAACAATTTTCCATGCATGAAATTGATGAAAAAAAATAGCATGTATGGGCAACTTCTTCAAGCTAGATGCCTCAAGGAGAAAAGGATTTTCCCTGAGGAAAAAAGAGACAAAATGGTAACCCCAACTATGTTTGTGTGTAGAAGGGAGTGACTTCCTTTGGGGAGCAGTTTCTTGGGGAGAAGGGGACTAAGTTTCTTGGGGAAAAGGCCTTTTCCTTTTGGGGAAGGGGACTTGGAAAATTTGATTCCAATCTTTTCTTTTTGTCATAACTTTTAGCTAATAGTTTCAAATTGAAAGTACAAGACCAATTTTGATATTTACACTTTGAGAGCTTTCCAATGGTATAAAGAACATTTGATTTGGAGAAAGTTTACCCCTTGTAATTTCTTCTCATACATTTAAAAACTTGTTCTTCAAGGAAGTTAGTCCCCTTCTCCTAGAGAAGTTATTCCCCTTTTCCCCAAAAACATGGTTGGGGTTACCATTTTGTCTCCTCCCTAAGGAAAGTCCTTTCTCCTTGAGGCATCTAGCTTGAAGAAGTTGCCCAAAGGTTTTTGTTTTTTCATCCATTTCGTCCATGGAAGAATTTGTTTTTGAAGAAATATCAAATCTTACATATCCTTTGGTTGAAGGGGGAGATTCTAACCATTAAATCACTATTTTTCCTTGGAAATGTTGTGTAAAAAATAATTATAGTGTTAATCATAGTTCTTGTATAGTCCACAATTTTTTTAAATATTTTTCTTATTAAGCATTGTCCTCTAATTGCATTGACATTAGTGTCGCATTTATTTCATTGATCAAGTTTAGTTTTGCCTTACTAACAATAGCTTATTCACTATGGAATTGTCCTTTTGTTCCATTTCAATAATTGAAAAGTTCCAAGGAAATTTGATTTATTTTTTAAATTTAATTTTTCAATGTACAAATGAAGTGGATAGTTGTTAACACATTACCTCTTACTAAAAGTGAAAGGAATAATGTGAAGGTTTTAATCTTATATATTTCATCATTTCAATTCTATCCTTACTAAGTTTAGGATTTTTTTTTTTTGTTTTGTTAGTGTTTTACTCACTTGTTTTGTTTTGGACATTCTTGTATACAATTATTTGTTTTGTTGGGGTGCCTAACCCATTGCTATAGAGTCTTACACATCCATCTTTCAATTTTTTTCCTTCTTCTGTTGATAAGTTATCCTAAAGGTTAAATTTTGAAATGAATATGTCCTTTACAAATAGACTAGCTTGAGCTTCATGAACATATCAAAAATTGGAAAACCCTTCAAAATTGTAAAAGAAATTCACTTTATCATTAACAAAACATTTATTGAAGCATGTTATATTCCTATTTGATTTTCATATTTCAATTCTTCAACATGTGATTTAAAAAAAAATTAGTTCAATTTATTCTTTGAATTTTTTACATTATTTATCCATATACTATTGACAATGCATGTGTACATTACAAGTAGCAATATGAAAGCCTATGAAAAAATTTGGGAGGCACATTTTGGTAGTGGAGTTCGATAGTGATGTCATCAATGAAGGTCTCATGCATTTAATTAAAATCAAAATTCTCCATGCAAAACCATCCTTTTTGCATAAACTTGATCCACATTCTTTAATATACATCTTGGGATGGTGGGTGCATGACAGAATTCCAACAAGGAAACATGAAACACTAGAATGGACCAAATCTTTGGTAGTTCAATTTCTTCGAAGGCCAAGTTTTGTTGATGTGTTGTTGAAGCCACATTTGGTTTCCGACCTTCAAATTTGGTTGATCCTTGCGATGGATATCAACATTTTCCTTGTATTGTCTTTGTGCCTTCTCAAGTTTGATACAAGTTGTGCTTAGATGTTTGCCAACCACACGGCTCAATCCTTAGTTGTAGGATTCATGATGTTATGCACCCTAGGATGTCAAAATTGGGGTACAAACCATGATTTGCAAAGAAAGGGGTTTCTTGTGTTGATGAATGCATGGCAAAATTGTATGCAAATTTTGCCATGGACAAGAAGTTTAACCAATTTTCTTAATGTGATTGGTCATGCATTACAAATATTGTTCCAAGACTTGACTGACTGATTATGTTTACTCATTCATTTAAGGGTGGAAGGTTGATGATAACTTCACATTCGCACCTAATAACTCTGGTAAATACATAATTTTTATCTTATATTTTGATCTAAATTTGGATTAAAACATATCATGAAACTAATACTAATAAAATTTGTTCATTTATATCTACTCATATCTAGATTTGGAATTATAATCCAGTCATGAAAATATGATAAAAACATCAAAACAACAAATCTGGCTATGGAATTGAAGCTTTTTCCAAAAAACAAAATACTTTTGTTTCATACTCCCACAAAACTCAATGTTCTACAATAATGAATCTTACAATCCTTCTCTTCTTGCCATAAATGATCATCTTAAAATAATTTTGTGATCAATTCAAATTCAAATGGTGATAAAAACTATGTAAACTAGCTAGTAATTCCTAGAATAATAATTAGTTAAGTAAATATATACTAACTAACTATTTCAATGAGTAATTACTCCCTTAACATTACCCCACCCATACTCTGAATTACATCCTAGAATTATGGATCAAAATATGTTTTTTAAAAAAAATCTAATGATGTTTCTGATGCTGTGAGTTATAAATTTGATGTTGACTTTGTTATACTGCAATCTAATTTGTCTATGTTTGCTATACTTTAAATTGAATCAATGGACAATTATCTGTTGTATTTAAAATTTGTTGTTGTTTTTCTTGTATTTTTGTTGATAGTTGTGCACTTGTTTGGTAATTTGTTGATGTTTGCTCCTATGATTGCAATTTTGATGTGACTTGTAGTAGTTGTTGTAAATCTATTGTAATATGAGTTTGCTCCTATTGATGTAGTTCTGATGCTAACTCAATTTGATCCTCCTACACTTCTTGAGTTTAATGTTCCTCAATTTGTATTTGCTCTCCTATTTTTATGGTTGCAAATGCATACTCCTAGGAACTAACATCTTGTAAAATATATTATAATGGTTCTAAAATTTGTTCTAATGCATATTTCATACCACCAACCTCCATGTGGGAACTATCCCTACCTCCTTTAAGGTATGTTGGTTCCTCCTATTTTGTTCTTATCTTTGATGGTCTTGCACCATTAGTATTTCCTCTATTTTTTTCTTCATATGAGGTTGTTAGTTTTGGAGTGAAGACTAAAGGTTCATATTGAAATGATGGTATGACCTTTTTCCATGTGAAATATCTTATGCATGTAGAGCTTTTCATTTCTTTCATACATTTTACAAGCCTTTCTAATATCTTTCTGGACTATATCCTGCATTGCATCCCACCATAAATCTACATCCTTCTTTTTTATTATTAATGCTTTGAGTTTTATATGAAGCAAACTATGTTGCTACTTCTTGAGTTCATTGTTTTCTCTAAAGACATTGTCATAATTGAAGGGTTTGATTCCCTAGGCCTCCTCTAGAACTTTCTCCAACCTTTCGTTAAAAGCCATCTGCCTTTGCAAATTTTTGTCCATCTATGCTTGCCTTTAGATATATTGTCTTTGTAATTCATTTTTGGATTGGTATACATTACCAATATCCATTTTGAGGTCCCTTAACTCATTCTACTATTTCAAAATAGTCTGCTCCATATTATTGTAATCTCTTTTAAGTTGATTGTGTTCCACATTCAAAGAATCCTTCTCTATCTTTAGCTTCCAGTAATTGGCATTTGTTTATGTCAAATTTGTTTATAAAAAATCTATATCCATTATGATCTTCTCCAAATCCTTGTTGTGTTTTTCCATGATGTTAATATTATGTCTGATTATTTGCAATTATGTCAATACTTCATTATTTTCATGCTTCTTGAACTGCAATTTTGCTTTATGCTTTTGCTCCTTCTCCAAAACCTTGTGCAAATTCTGAATAGATTTGTCCTTCTCTATAATTTGATTATTTTTAATTTCTAGATTAGAAAGTATGAGTAGAATGTTGGTCATTTGTGTGTTATGCAGCCTATTAAAACATATTGGCAACCTTCTTTATGTTCATCCAAGTCTATTTCTAGCCCTTGTACAAACCTTGGTGTATGAAACCTAGGAGTTTGTCCCTTTGGAACTAATATTTGAAGAACTTAAACTTTTGTGTCAAGTCCAAATTTCTCCAAATACATTTGTTCCTATAGTAGAACTTGGTCTTAAAAGTAACATACTTTCATTATTCTATGGTACTAGAACAAATTGTTGCACTTATGGTAGATTTGGTTTTAGATCTTATATCTACTCCTCCACTTTTTACTAGGCTTGAAGTTATGGCTCCTTCTTGGGCCATCTTTGGTGCTCCTACCCATCTAATCTTTTTTTTTTGCTTTGGAGAGATCTATGGTCTTGGATTGGACTTGGGAGATATTGACTTCTCCTTTTGTCTTTGTTGTTGTTGTTGTTGCTTCCTCAACAACTTTGTTGCCTATTGAGGATTAACATTGCTTTTCATTGTCGTATCCTCTTGTCTTTTCTATCTCTTCAACAAAATTTCTTTCTCCTCATCATCATTAAACTTAAACATCAGAACTACTCTTCTGGTTGTCCTTGTCTCTGGTTGTTTATCATTTGTAGGGAAAATATGTGCAGGATTTAGAGGTCTCTTGTTCTTGATAAACCTCTCCCTCATAGTATTTTTCTTCCTCATGTCCTCCTATGGCTACTCTGTCTAGTTCTTCTTTTCATGTGGTTTTGCTCTTTGGACTAGAAACCATTTTTGAAACAAAACCTCTCGGACAATAGTAGGATGGCATACATCCTTTTTTGGTTCTCCTTGGTTGTTCCCTTAATCATGTTCTTTTGACATTTTTCCCATTCAATCAATTCTTTGACGATTGAAAAAACATAATTGCAACCTAATTAATAGATTCTCCATGA
>Ga0209208_10000814_pt1 | contig 42224 bp, 26 predicted proteins | sample S1TSphfallax_3_FD_187694 | JGI IMG/M metagenome (GOLD analysis project Ga0209208, IMG submission 187694) | Host-associated microbial communities from peat moss isolated from Minnesota, USA - S1T2_Fd - Sphagnum fallax MG (SPAdes) (version 2) | ecosystem: Host-associated > Plants > Peat moss >... | reverse complement strand
CCCCCCCCCCCCCCTTCTCCCTTCCTTCTTATTCCAAAATTCAGCTACATGGTATCAAGACTAGGAAAGAAATCTTACAACTCTCTAGAGCAAGTAAAGAAAATCTCTTATTGCACCTAACCCACAAATGTACCAATAAATGCACCCACAACATGCTCCCTCCCCCAACCCAACAACACCACTCCCCCACAAAAAACCTTATTAGCTTCTCTATAGTACCCATCTACCACTGCTTACCAGTTGGCCACCCCCATTATGATGCTCACAAATGCCTTGACATAATAATAACACTTGAGGAGGTCAACATGGAAAACACATTATAGAGTTGCTATACACACACACACACACACACAACAACAACAACAATGGTGCAATAATATATGTGGTGAGTTTAGCAAAGAAAGAGACCTGTTTTTTTTAATTTTAATAAGCCATTTGGCAATTTTGGCAATTAAGCCATTTGTCAATTTTGGCAATTTTTTTAAGCCATTTGGCAACTCCTCAATTTTTTTGTGTGTAATGGTAGCCAGACCCATTTCATTATAGAGAGAGATTTGTGGACATTTTAGGTGCAAGTAAACCAGCGCGCACCGGTGCACACCATGCAAGATGGATCATGTGTGAACAAAAAAACACTCTTTTTTTTCATTATATTATTCTTGTCCCATAGTTAACCATAGTTGTTAGCTATGTACTAACCATCCACATGTATTCACATACCTAAGTAAAATCATCGGATGCCTTCCCCGACTTAACTTGCTTGCCTACATAGTAACCACTAACACATTACCCAACATAATGGGCAGGGCTTGATCATTCCATAATACATAATGGGTTGGTTTCAATACACACAAATACACTTGTGGGTGATGGGTCCCATAATCCAACAATTTGGCATTACAAATTTTATGTTGCAAAAAAAGACATATACGAGTATCAACACAATCTCCAAGCCCATTTGGAGCTACAAGTAAAAAGGCTCTTCACAACCATTGCCACTAAACAACCAAAAGCCTAACATTTTAAGTGCCAAATATATGGCAACAAATGAGAGGGTTGAGGCCATCATCATAGGCCACAAAACCATGAAATTATGATGATACACCAAAACACAAATATGTAGCAAAGGAATATTAAGGAGGTATTTTTATTTTCACCCTCTCAAGTGTGGATCTAGGACAAGTCCAAGGTGGGTATCTTAAATGCTACTTAAATGCCACCTTGGACTTGAACCCATGTGGTCTTTGATGGGATCAACTCCAAGGTGGGCATTTAAGTAGCCTAGTAGCTCTACTCTATCTCCTAGAGAAGTTCCTAAAGACATTTGTCAATTGACAAGCCAAGATTTTGTTTTTAAACTTATCTTATAGGTTTAGAGTCTAGAGGCATTATATAGCTTGATAAATAAGTTATTGTGTAGTTCCATGCAAATCATTTTGAAGTGCTTCAATGTGGAGATAAGTGCAACATTACAATATCACATGGTTTTATGTTGATGCCAGTGTTGTTGATGCAACTCATCAAGCTGGTATGATTGGGAGGCAATTTCAGCTTTGTACTTGTATTGCCCTCAATACAATACTACCAAGGTAGAGTAGTAGCACCAGCCTCATTTGATTCTTGCCCTAATATGACTTGATGCAATACTACTAGCATCAAACCACCACACACTCTCACTTTTTCTTCCAAGCCTTCAATGAGGCTATGGTTTTGCACTTGTTGAAGTTTTGGGGGGTGGGAGAGGGGGGGAGGGAATTATGTGACCCACCAATAACTAGTGCATCATCCATTGGAAACCCATTATGACTCAAAAGTAGATGAACTACAACCGAGTTACCAAGGTGGAACCTCCACCTCAATAAACTCTCTTACTTCCACTTCACACTACCTAAGGTAATTGCCTTATAAGTGGGGTACATATCATAGGTAAGTAGGTAGGTAATGTAAGTGCCTATTATGTGTGTTGTGTAAGTAGGTTGGTAGGTAATGTGTTGATATTATGTTTCATAGGTAGGTAAGGTATTTGGTGGGTATTAGGTGTGTAGGTACATGTGGATGATTAATGCATAGCTATGATTAGTTATGGGTTAGGAATATAATGAAAAACAGGTTACATATTCACATATCATCCATCCTACACATTATGGTAATGGTTGTTTAATCCATAGGGTAAATTGATAGAAACATTGCTTCCATATTTATTAAATTTGAAAAAGTTTAACATCTATGATGCATTTGTAAAAAACAAATAAGAATTAAGGACAACAAACTCTTGTTAGTATCAATGTCCAATTTATTTTTCTTGCACCTCAATAAGCTTAGTTGAGTGCTAAAGGCTCAATTTTATTTGGACAACAAAACCCCAAGTATTAATGCAATTGTGTTTTATACATGCATACCTTGCCAAATGTGCATTCGTCTTCAAATTTCATTGTCAAACTAATTACGATTGACAATATTTGTTGTATGAATATTCAATAGTTGCTTCAACATTACATCCTCCCAAGGTATGAAATGTGGTATAGTAGCCAAGATATTGTCAAAGTCTCAACAACCATGCAACGCAACACACCATTTTTGCTTTCGAATAGTTTTTTATTATGGACTTCTAGTTGCCCAACCCCAACTATGATCAATTGGCCTACCTACTAAGGTGTCCGCACCATGGCTAAACAAGTAACTTTAGGCTTAAGCCTCAAGCAATATAGTACTAGGTAGCATGTATGGTTTGGCATGTTAACAAGTAACATGCCCTTTACAAGAAAAATGTGGCATGTCATAGGAATAGGATAGAGGATATTAAAGGTCTCTCATCCCTCCTCTTTTTATTTTACACTACCATAGTTTATCATTACTAATGTTGATAAATGTTTTTTTTCTTATGCAATTAATGTAGCAACATCATTCTTTGAAAGACTTCGACTAGTGGTAACATTTATATGGTTACCCTAGTTTTTTTGGATAATTACCATGTACATATCTATCTTATCCCATTGTTGTTATCACATATGTGTAAAAAATATATAATTATGATCCATAAATTGGGCAATGTAACAAATGTTTTGATGAATTATATTTTGTGTCCCAAGTGTTTAAAGTTGTATGAAATGAATGTTTGGGAATGTGCTTTTCTTTGTGAGATCCTTAGGATGCTTATGGTGATTTTCTTGTGGTTGACAATGGAAAAATTTCTATGAAAATTCATGATTTTAATGGTGACTTTAATTGAGTATGTTTATTGTTTAGATAACAATATTCCCTATCTATTAAACATGTGTGTTGCTTGCACTACTATTTGGCTATCATTACAAATTCTTAAAGGAACTACAAAATGATAATCCAAACTTGGTGGTGTAAACTAAGTTAGGAGAAAGACAACACTACCAAAAAGAGAAATATTAGCTCAATGTTGGTGAAACTTCAAAGACAAAGTGTCCAACCACTAACCATTTTGCATATGAATCGTCAATCATTATGAGATTTCTTGAAATTATGAATCGATAGGGCTTGTATACAAATCTTACAATAGTTAAATGATAGAACACCATCAACACTTTTACATGTGAAACTAGACAATGGATTTGAAAAAGGGGTACACACACGGTTGTTAATGTCTGCCAATTGAAATAAAGTTCAACTTCAAAAGTAATTGCAAACTATGTAACAAATTGTTTGGATCATCCTAGTGACAACATTTTAGTCATTGTTGCATAAAATCTTCAATTCTTATTAAATATCACAAAATGGGACTCATTTACGTGAATCTAATGCATGTGAAGTCTTTTTTAAATGAAAAAAAACACAACAAAATAATGAATGGTCAATCATAAACGGACTTCAATAAATCCATAGTAAATTGAATATGGAATTTTTATCATGCAATGTGTTTGTACAATGTTTTTTGAATTTAGCCCATTCCCAAATGAAGAAACATGAAAGGTGTCTTATGGATTTGTGTATTTTTAAAGTTTCTTTCAATGCCATATTCATGGGAAAAAAATCAACACCTTATACACCAATTTGCATCCCATTTTTTAAATTTTAATTTGGATTAAATTAAATTGAATCTTAATCCAATTGTTGAATTGAATTTGATTGAACTAGAATTCAAGAATTTGAATTCAAACTTCCATTAAATCTAAATGTAATTCAATTCAATTCAAATTGCATGCACTAGACCTTTCAATATTTTCATTCAAGTGGGACATAAATTCCACTAAATCATTTTTTTAATCAATTGATTAGTTGATTGTCATTGGTATTGCACAACAACACAAAGCCCAAGTTGAATATGGACTTTTATCTCACAATGTGTTTGCATGATGTTATTCAAACTTTGGAACATAACATTTTGAACGTTGATAACTCTTAAAATCAAAAAATGAAATAAAGAAATATCTTGTTTGTGAAGATGTCATATTGTATATCATCCATAAAAAATTTAAATGGCAAAGTCATCAATATTACGATTCATGTTTTTCAAGACCAATCTTTAATAAAAAAATGTTTTAAAGTGGCTTGAACTTGTATATGGAAAAATATGTTAACATTGACATCATTTGAATCAATTTGTAAATCAAACCAATTCATTAGACTTAACATCCTCACGAAACACATTGATTATGGACTTTCAGATGAGACTTTCAATTACCATATTTCATCCACCCTAATTTGTTTTCACCTTTAATCACAAATAGACTTAACATCCTCTCAAAATACATTGGTTATGGACTTTCAAACACGACTTTCAATTACAATATTTGGTCCACCCTAGTTTGCTTTCACCTTTAATCACAAAGCAATTGACATGAGTAAACATTTTGGTACTAAAAGGTTATCCATCATGCAATTGCACAACAATTTAAACATTTTCCCTTGCCCATGAGTTGAACAAAATGTACTTTCTTCACAATTACATTGCTAGGCATTAGAATAGGCAATGGACATTGTGAGGATAGAACCAAGTATGACAAGTGGAAACAAGTTGGATCCAACCAATGGCCATAATTTGATGTAATTGATATTCAAGATAAATTCTATCACTTTAGTCAAAATTGTGTAGATTATTTGCTAAATTTCATGATATTTTATGCACCAATTGCATGCATTTAAAAGGAAACTGAACCTAAAGAAGCTTATGGTGAAAGGTGGAATATTTCCAAAGTGACAATTATGTAGTTTGTATAATAATTATTTATTCCAAAACAAAATGGAAAATGGAAAAGAAAAACATTTGCCTCTAGTAGATTAGTCTTTGGTTGCCACTATCTAACCTTAGAACTCTATAATCCATAACCCTAATTCATCAAGATATAAAATCAATGGAATATTACATTATGATGACATGCATCAAATCAAGGATTAAGTGTGTGCTCTAAGCATATGAAATTCAAAGATCAAAGATAAAAATGTTCAAGTTTTGGTCCAAAAAATCCAAAAAATAGTTAGATAGGTCATAAGTCTTTTAGAAAGAGAGCCAAGAAATGCATTGTGCACTAAAGGTTTTGAATTTCTAAACCAAAACATTTCCAAGAATCTCTAATGCTTGTTGTTCCCAAATTTTCTAGTACTTGCTACTAGGAACAAGGTTGCCAAGGTACAAGAAGTACATTGCATGATTTTTAAAAAAAGGTTATAGTTCACAATTTTGGTTGTTATTTGTCTAATTGAATTTTGGCCTTTTCCAATTACAATTTCATCTTCTCTCACAACCTTTCCATACATTTTTCAATGTTGTCCACCATAGACATGTTGTTTTATCATCAAGTCTTCAAGTTTAGAGTACAAAAAATCTCATTTGAGCTACTTTCACAATATTTTAGAAAAAAATTCAAATCTTAATACTAAAATTTGATTGCTTGAGTTTTTAGCTTTCTTTTAGTCTAGTAACACTAGTTTTTACAATGGTATGTTTAACAAGACATCATATAGTAGTCCACAACAATTGTTCAATTGTGAGGTTCATAAGAACCTTTAAAATAAAATTAACAAAAAAGGGAAAAGAGCAAACATGTCCTTGATTGATACACAAAAAAAACATATGTCAATTAACAAAATTGCCCAAAAGTTATATCCCATTTCTAATTTTACATGTACATGTTTACTTGTTAATGTTGCAACCTTAACCTTGCACGATAAAAAAGAACTACATTGGACTTTTTTGGATGTCACAAATGCATAATTTTTTGGGTTGGACACATAGTATTATATTAAACCCATGTGCAATTGAAAAATTCCAACAAAATGGAGTCAAATAAGTAAAATTAACTTATTTATTTATTTTAGTTTCAAATAATTACACCAAAAAGATTAATTTTCAATGAAATATGGACTTTGCAATCTATGCAATTCCAAAATTGTAGTTTTTTAAAAAAATGTAATGGATTCATTACTTATAATGGAATTGAATATTTTTCAAAATTCTAAGACAACTTATAGTTTCAAGGGTTAGGAGACTTAAGAGTAATTTTTTTGAAATATATGAAATATGTGATGGAATTTATAAATTTTTATTGTGTGTAATAAAAGTCAAAATTTCAAAATTTCCATCACATATCCAAAATGAGGTTTTTCATGATCAATATTAAATAGAGGTGTTTAGAAAGGTTGAAAGTGGGGCAACATTAACTTGAACATGGAAAAAGATGTTAACTTTAACATTGTTTCAAGGTTTTTGTGTTTTGGTCCATTTTTTTGCGTTTAAAAATACACTAGAAAAACTCACAATGGACTTTGCAATGGAAATTTTTGGTACATCCTAGTGTGCATTCACCCACAACCAAAGGCTAAAGTATGAAAAGATAATAGGTTGGGAGAATGTTCGTCTTATTTAAGATAATTTGCCACTTTGATGTAGCCTCTATCATTAATCATAGAATCTATGTATGAAAGAAGGTAATTTGTTTTGTAGTTATGACATCCACTGAACCAAGATGTTTCAGATCATGTTCTTTGTGTCTTTGGAAAGGTGTCAACAAGGAGGGGTGCATGGGCTTGGTTCTATGATGTTTGGACTTGTGGTGCAAAAGTTTTTGAATATTGAATGATTTCTTCATTGAAAATTAAATTAAATCGTAGCTGAAAATTTCAAAGGAATTGGAATGTGCTTTAAGTGTTGTTGGAAAGATCTTGATGAGCAAGATTTAATGGAATTTATTTGGTAAGATTTGGATTTAGAACATGGGAGATATTTAATATTAAATGTGATTTGTATTGCTAGAAATTCAAATAAATTCCAAAAAACCAAGTTTTGGAAGGAAAAATCAGTTGAGGACGTGGTAACACTTGAATGTCTACCATTCAATTCAAGTATGATTTCCTTTCATATTTGGTTGTTCAAAAAATCAATACACAAATTGCAAAATAATGTTTACATGTTGAGTTTCCCTATTTTGTAATGGGTTCACATTCGAGTCAATGACACAAGCGACATTAGTATACTATAAGGAGGAGAGTGTTGAACTCCTCCCAAGTTTGGGTCATGGTGTGTTTTGTGAATTAGGTTGCATGTGATTTGTTTGTGCACCATTTTGCTTCAATTTGCCCTAATTGGCCTTTTATCAGTTTATGCAAATTAATTTTAGATTGAACTTTTGACTATGAATTCATTCTAATCCATCCCAAAACTTTCATCCTTCATTTTTTCCCTAAGAGTTACAGAACGCACCCTAGGTTTTCATTTCATTATAAAACTTGAAATCAATAAGGTTTTTTATCCCTAATATCACGTGGCAAACCTAAGGATGCATAAGTTAAGATGCAATGGAAACTAATGCAACACCTAATCAAATGTTTCATAAAGATTGTTTTTAGCTTTATTTCTGGTAGTTTTATCTTAGTTCTTGACTCACATAAAAGTTTTAAAACCAAGAAAGACCTTTCAAAACACCATTGAAACATGGAACTGCATGCAAAAATTTAAAAATGTTAGGAAAACCCCAAAATTTTCAACTATTATTCCAATTATTTTTCAATTGCCATTTTAGTTGGACACAACAATTTCAACTATAAAATGTTATTTTCGATTCAAAACTAATTTTTCAACTGATTACCAAAAAAACTAACAATGTTGAACCAACCCCAACATGCACTTGAAAATGACAAACATGTGTCACTTTTTGGGCCAATGTTGAAGTGTCGGTATATTAGTTGAAAGTGATGCACCATTTTAGTCATGAAACATTTTCAATCTATGGATGAACTTCATTCACCTTGATCCAGCACTATGGATTAAACTAGATAACTAATTATATTAAGTAGGTAGGCTAGAATAAACAACTAGTTGCATTAGGTAGCTAGGTTATAATAAATAACTAGGTTAATTATCTACGCATTGTGGCATTGACATGTGTATCAAGGGCATTATTGGGCTTACATAAAATGAAATAGTCAATATGTGCCATGTATGGTAAGGGATTTTCTAAATTATGTATATTGAAAATATTGGATGGATTAATAATATCAAATGACACATAACACAATTTCAACACTCAATGTAAATATGCAACCATTGTTGATCTTACACCTATCAAAATATAATTACTTTCATTGGTTATATTGGAATAATTTGATATTGCCACATCTACAACATTCAAGACCATGATGAATTGTTTATTGACACATCATGTTTAAGGACATGTTAATTGTGTCATGCATAGTTAATCAAAAATTTAATCAACAAAAAGTTGTAGTATAATCAAAATTTAGTTGACAAAAAATCAAATTATAGTCAAAATTTAATCAATAAAAAGTTGGATTATAATCATAATTATAAAGCTATTAAAGTTAAATGTGAAGACAATACACCCAAATAAAAATTAACTAAAAACAAAAAAACCACGATAAAACCATAATCCACATATATGTTACCATCTAATAATGCAAATCCTATAATTTCCATGTGATGAATGGTGCAATTATAGGTCACAAATAGTTCAAAAACCTCACAATGCAACAAAAACAACTTTCAATTGCCCAATCTAAAAACTATGTAAGGAAGCATTGTTCCCACATAGAAAATGGTCCCACCTACATCCCAAAGGTGCTAATGTAAACAAAATATTTACTAAAACGATGAATTTTTTTTCTCATAATGTGGTTGTCCTATGTTAATGCATTAATGTCGATGTTGACTCATTGTTGGCCTATTTGGGTGCTTGGATTCTTGCTTTGTTCGATTAGTTCTCTCAACTTACTTATGGTTGCACCCTACATTTTGAATTGAAAAAAATGAAAGTTGTTAAAATTGAAAAAAAATAAAATGGGAATCAAAGTTATAACGCATCAAGAAAAAGATTGTGCATTAGTTGCAAACACATTGAAAAACAATATTTAAAAATTCCATCAATAATAAAAAGAGAAGCCAACAACAAAGAAAATGAAAACTTTGGAAGATGAAAAAAATTAAACCTAGATAATTGGTAAAAATGGCACACATGGATTTTCAAGGAGAAATATCATGATTGAACGAAAAAAACAAAGAAAATATTAAAATATTTGAACACCTACAAATGTGAATGGTGCATGTGATGATGGCTTCAAAAGCTCCATAAACTTAGCTTCTCTTGTTATTCACATTTATTATCATTCACATCATATGACCTTAATGTGCCCAATAGTTAGAAAGTTCAACATTTGGAGAGAAGAAAAAACAGTTTGAGCATAATGAAAAAAAAAAATCCACCTAGAAATAAGTTGATAATGAAAGTTGGAAACCCCAAAGTGAAAGATTTAAAGTTCCCCACGTGTAATAAGCAAGATTCACTTACTTGAAAAAACCCACAAGTTGATTAATTACATGGGTTTAAACTTATACACGAGTTGGCATAGGAAAGAACAAAAGAAAACAAAATCAAATCACACCAAAGGGAAAACTCAAAGTTTGAATGGGAATGTAACATAAGGTCAACTCCCAATACATGGTTATAGTTAGAATGTCAAGTACCAATTTTCAACTATGCAAGTTGACATGGTTTCAATTAGTTTTCAGCTTCAACAAATGCAATCAAAATTTGAATTTCCCACCTAGACATTACCACCATCATCATATGTCATATCACTCCATATTACATGTCATGTTATCCATCCATCCATTTCCCAAGCCACCTCCCAAACAACACACAAGATTCACCAACATAATTGGGCCCTTGTTAAGGTCAACTTACTCATTTAACTTAGCTAGCTACCCTAACCTATGTAATTAACTACCATGTTTAGCTTAACCTACATGTAGGTAGGTAGTAGGTTAGGCATAGGTGGGTTGTAAATAACTTAAAGTAGGTATAGAAGGTAGGTTGTAGGTTAAGTAGGTAAGTTGTGAATAACCTTGATAGATAAGTAAGTAATAGGTTGTAGGTTACCTATGTAAGTAGGTAGGTAATAGGTTATAAATTACATATGAGTAGGTAATATGTATGTAAGGTGTAAGTAACAATTAGTAGGAAGGTTACTTATCATTTGCCTTACCTACACCATACTTACATATTAGGTAGTATATAACCTACCTACCAACCTATTAGCTATTTTCCTACTTACCATTACTTACACTCAACTTTGCAAAAGTAAGGGCATGCGAAATTTGTGTTGGAGAGTTTTTAATCATTATAATAGCATTCACAATGGCATCTAAGGGAGAATGCATGGTAAGGTGGCTCACTTTGAACATCATGCACATGATTTATGTAAGGTACCCTTGGTTTGAACACCTAGAGTAAAAAAATATGTTTAAATTTGTCAATTGGCCATTATATTTAGATTAAAAGCTTAATTATTTTCAAAAATTGTATCTTCATTTTTAGTGATGGACTTTCAAAATTAAAAGTATGGATTGACCAACTGATTGGAATGAAATAAGATCAAAATCTTGAAATTGAACTTCACTTCAAATCATTTATAAGTATTACCTACTAAATTTTTGGTATTAACCAACTAAACAAATGTTAAACAAAATGAAAATATGAAAAATGCATTATTAATATAAATGGAAGATTTGGCATGATTGGATAAAAATGATTTTTTGCAAAAAAATTGATGGATAACATTTGATTGTCAAAGAATCACCAAGATAATGAGAAAAAATTCAAAACATTTCAAGATGGAGATTTAATGTTATGATTGCCTAAGGACCTCAAAATAAAATAAGGAAATTTTTTATTTCCTTGGACTTGGCGTTTTAGGGGTGAGAAAGGCCTATAATAATAACATTCAACTTTGTACTTTTGGTAATGATGATGTAATTATAATTAACATCAACAAGTTGAAAACCTATTTACCAATTGCGGACATCGTTATTATTGTTGGAGCCATAATAATATGATGTAACAAAAGAACACCGTCAATAATGGGTTGTTTTAATGGGCCAAGAAGTCATAGAAGGATTAGATGAAAAGGTTAATGCAAGAGGGAAAAGGGAGCTAAAGGTTTACACACCCTTATTGGAAAAACTATGGTTGTCAACATATTTTGAGTTGAATTGGGAAACATAAGAAGAAATGCCAAGCAATTTATACATTTATTATAACATCTTTTTTTGTCACTTTTGTATTTATGTAAGTTAAAGGTGGGAAAGGTTGAAGTGCATTGAAAAACCATTCAAACCTATAGATTTCAAAGTGTTCATTCTTCTAGAGAGAAAGTATGTAAATGACGACCATGAACAAAGTAATTTGAAAGCTTGGAGGTATTGACTAGTGAAGTACAAATGCTTATTATAAGGGAAAACACTATAGGAATGAGATTACATAGAAGCATAAATCAATTGCTTAGGACTATATTACTTATTTATAGGGATAATCCATCAACCAATAAGACCTTTTTTTGTCTAAACTATTGTTTTAATGTGGAACATGGAGTTCAACAATTTCAAAAAATAGTTTATGCAAATAATCATGTTGAAGCACAAGTTGTTGGGTGGTCCTTCATCATGTGCCAAGTGGATCAAATCAAAGGTGAAAGATATCACAAAGGGGATTGTGCCAAAATAACTTGGGTTAATTCATTTTTCATCATGTATGCATGTTACCATGTAGGTTTGCACAAAGAATGAAGTTGAATGTTGCAAGATTAACCAAGTTCCAAAAGCTTTGTTACTTATGTGACTAATGAACCATGCACAGGTGTTTTAGGATGAAAATAATGTTATAAATCATATGTTTGGTAAATGATTAAGCTATTAGTTACAAAGTAGTTACAAAGGTGACCAAAATATATATAATTTTAAAAAAATTGCAAAACTTACCAAGGTTGGTTGGATGTGAAAATTAGTCACACATAATTGCAAATCAAGTGGTCACATTTTGGCCTTTTCTTCTAGTGAAACTTGACCAACATTTCATAAAAAAAGCCAAGGTAAATGAACATATTTGTAATTTCAAGTTGTCAACTAAAACTAACATGCTTAGACGATCATTGATTTTTTTAAATTGCAAGGCAATTGGTCAAATTTTCAAGTTGCAATAAAAGGGATGGTAGTTTTAATTAGAAAGCCCTATAATAAAAAACTTGATCCACATTTTGAAGGAGGAAAGGAGGAGCATTACAAACAAGATTCAAGGTACATCGTCAACAAGGCAATAAGAATGCAAATGTAGATACGTTTGATTGCATTGGTGAAGGTAGTGACTTTCAAGTAAGACAATAGATTTATGCCAAAAACCCTATTTTCTACCATCAAAGTTACTAAGAAGGGACATGTGAACTTGACAAAATTGTTCACACAACACATACAAAAGGAGATTGGGGTGGTGTAACACAAGGTAAGGAAAGTGGAAAACAATATTGTGGGGCATGCACTCATTATTGTGATGCTAAACACTACTTGTAGGTGTAGGGACATGATGAAGAAGATGACAATCGACCTTTAGACAATTTTCATCCATAAAAACCCTAAGGATAGAACATCTTTGAGAGTGTAAATGATTGACGTGTATTCAACAACATTGGTTAACAACTATAAGAAGTCCACAAGGAAAATTAAAAAGGGGAAAACAATTGGTGGAAGTTCAAGTAACACTAGCTCAAAAGGGGGATATTATCATGGTGGAAAAGACTATAAACAAGAATTGACCATGATAGAGAAACATTTTCATCAATCATTAATTGTTACCACTAAATTTAACAATTATGAAACATTCGTAACCGAAAAGCCAATGCAACATGAAACAACTATGATGGTAATGCCTATCAAACAAGAACAAACTATGCTTTAGAGAATGTGTGAAGAGAATTTTGCATTGGAACAATCAAACAAGAAGCATAAGGAAAAAGGATTTATGACATGTTCCAACATGATACTATTGAACATGAAGAGGTAGATATTTTTATTGAAGTGATAAACCATTAACGAGAACAATTAAAAGAATGGGAAACCAATATGGAATTCAACTCCCTATTGACTTCAACAAATGTGGCTAAAAAGGAGGTCATTGTACTATAGACAATTGAACAAACATCTATCAAAGAATAACTCGTAGTTAATAAAACAATGTGAAACTTGCCGAAGAAAAAATTGTTAACCATGAAGCTATTGAAAGATTAATTGCTAAGGAACTTATAATGACAAGTTGGCAAGGAGAAAAGATGGATGATGTTGTCAATGACAAAGAAAAGGCTTGGGGGACACGAATCATTGTTTGTTAAGAAGGTTAAAAGTTTAAAAAGGAGCTAGTTTTTGAGAATCCACGAGCTATCTTTGGAAATGAACAAGCTACTTGAACACATTTTTGTTGAAGGTCTACACATAATGACTTTCTTTGATCCCATGGAATTTCATTAAGAGAAAATTACATTTGTAGAAACTTCATTACTTAGCAATTATATAGCTTATGTGCAACTATGTTGCAACTTATGCGTGCCTATGCAACCTATGTGCAAATGTGGTGAATCTTTTCCACTAAAATACAATGAATTTATTTTTAAAAATGTCATGTTATAAATTCATGGTCTTATCATAGTCGCATATTGGTTGTATGGATTATGCACTTATGGTTACAATACATGTCATATATACAATTATAGTCAACATATTTTGACTTTTCTTTCAAGTTGCATGTAATAGTTATTAAGTGTAATTACCTTGCAAATGGAGTTGTTTGATGTAATTACTTTATAACTGAAGTACAAATTTAGGTGATACAGTCCTACCATCGTGGCACATTACCTGCCATGTCATTTAAAAATGATTACAAACATCATTGATGACCTTTATGGGTTGTTGTGAACAACTATAGTGCAACCATATTACAACTTGAAATTTGAAATTTGAAAAGTTAAAATTTGGGCAAGATATACAAAAGCAAGCAACACGTGGTAATAAGTTAGTAGATCTCTTGTTTTACATCAATGGCCCTCATGGATAATTATGAACAAGTGATCGTTATGAACAATTATTGTGCAACTAAATTATAATTTGAAATTTGAAAAGTTGAAGTTTGGGCAAGATATACAAAAGTAAGCAACATGTGGCATTAAGTCAATAAATTTCTCCCTTCCATTAACATCCCTTATAGGTCATTGTTAACAAATGATCATTGTGAAAAATTGTAGTGCAATTACATTATAACTTGAAATTTGAATTTGAAACATGAAAATTTGAAGTTTGGTTGGGATATGCAAAAACATACGTGTGGTAGTACAAATCAACATATATCTCCCTTTGCATCAACAACCTTCGTGTGCTTATGGCTATTATCAATAAATTCAAGATGAACTATAAAGGAGAGGGTTTTTATTTCTTCAAACATTTTGTTTACTTTAGTTTTGGGTTTTTGATGATACAATTGTGATATTATGTGTTACATTATTTTGTTTAATTTTGTTTTCAATTTAGAACTAAAGATGAAAGATAATGTTGCAAGTCTTATTGTTCATTAGAAAACATGGAAACTTGAGGGTCCATGAATGTTGTTTTGTGTGATTGTACATATTTAAAAAAATGGTGGGAAGACAACATCCATTTTGTTTGAACACATTTGGTTTGAAAATTATACTTGGAAAAAAATATATGGGAAAAAAATGCATGTGATTTGATATTTTTTACATGTTATTGATTATTATATGCCATTAAACATTTTGTTGTTGTTCGTTGTCTAGTAAATCAAATCAAAACAAGCAAGAAAATGAATGATAAAACAACTTGGTGAAACAAGATATCAAATGTGGTGAAATGTGACCTCCAGAATCTAATTGTTTCATGCATATTTGATTTTGTTTTACATTCACCTACATTGTGTAAGAATATATGTTATAGTTTTCTTTGTTTCAAGTCATAATTTGATGTGTTATGTTGCATTTATGCATGTTGCTAATTAGTGGCATTGCAATTGTAAAATAATTTGATTTAAATTGACAATATGGACACCTAGATGCTTTTTGTTAATTGCAAAATTACTTACATGTGATGTTAGATTGCAATATGGAAAGTTTCAAAGTGGACAAATGATCAAGGGACAATGTGGCAAAAGATCTAATTACATGGTGAAACTTAACCTCAATGCTTTAAATATTTCATGCATATTGTTTTGAAAATTATTATTGTGTGTAGATTAGAATTTAGATTGTTTATTATTACCAATAATATCATTTGGGAGTTATACTTTAATGATATGTTAACAAGACAAATTCATGTATGTTGTAATTATTAATGGAATTAGATGCATTGTAATTGCAAAACAATTTTAGTTGAGTTGACATGTACAGTATGGACATGTAACATTATCTATGTGTCATTGACATCATTTCATGCGTGAGATTGAATATTAAGTTGTTGAAATTTCAAAAATACACAAGGTGGAATGAAAAAATTGTGGGTAGTTCCATGGCAACAAAATAAGGGAAGGCATCTCACAAAATGGAGATATAATTTCAAGGTTTTAGGTGACAATATTATTGATTATTGACCTTTTGTATGGGAATAGGAGGACCTTTGTTATAAATGTTATATAATATTACAAATTCATATTCAAAATATATTTCAATAGGAATGATTTTTTTTCAAAATGTTCTTATAATGTATTTCCCACCTTGAATGTCAATGTATACAATTTCAAGTCAATTTCATGTTGTTTATGAATATCGATGGAATGAAAATTATTACACATTATGTAATAATTTGGACAATTATAATGTGTGTGAAAGATCTATTGGATATGATGATGAAAAATGGCGACATGGCATCGTAAGGCCTATAAAGTTATTAATGAATATCATTTTAGTTTTGCATAAATTGTAGTCTAGAAATAATATTACCACTACCAATTATGTAATAAATTGCAAAATAATATAATTGTGCAATCACTAATTGCTAAATTAAAGTTTCAAAATTTGTTCCAAATTAATAAATTTAATTTAAAAAATATATATTAGTTGCATAATGATCCATTTCCTATCATTGATAGTTGCAAATTAGTAGATCACAAATGTAAGAAAGTTACAATCTATTTGTTGGAAAACATTTAAAAATAAACTAGTTTAAGTCTAAAGTTAATGCAATATGTTTGAAATGGGAAAAAAAATCCAAGACGTGATGTCCACATGTACTCAAAAAAACCAAATGTGCATGCAAAATTTATATTTTTGTGACTACAATTTCTGGGGGGTGTAGTGTGCTTTCACCTAGAAGACTATCAACAAATAAATAATGGAACAATAGACATATGAAGTTCCAACTTCAACTTCAATTAGAAAAGTTCTAATCTTAACTCCTAACCAAGGAATTATTGTAAGTAAAGATGTTCCTACTAGATAATCACATATGCCAATCTAAGACTTGTTTTAGACACACGCCATGATCAACCTTTGTAATGAAAATATATGTAGGATACCAATTATTTATGATGTAGAGGTAGTGGGGTTGAAACCCCATATAATGACATGTTGCATATTTTCAAGGAACTAAAGTATCTACTACTATTAGTAACCAATATAGAAGCATAGTACATACTTCATTGATTTTAGACTTGCTTGGTGTTTGGATTTTCCTTTCTAATGTTGGGGACATTCATAAACTTGGAGGATTTTGAGCTATTGTGGAAACTTGACAATTTGGAGTATTAAGAATACTTGGTTTACAACATTATCTATTTATAAAATTGTTTAACCATATATAATGGTTAACATTACTTGATCTACTTTGTGTTTATGCATTTTTGTAATTTTGTGAGCATTGTGTTTGGGCTTGGATTTTTGTGTTTGTAGGTGAGTTAAAAAAAATAAAAATCACTTACAATACATGGGAATCCAAGCCCAAAACAAAATGGTCACAAAACTAAAAAAAACACATAAACACATAAAAATTATAAAACAGACAAGAATAAGTTGTTGGAATTTCAAATCACCAAAATTGATGTGTGATCCACACCAACTTAAGGGTTTGAACCCCATCCACAAAATAATTGGAACATTTTCACATTGGAACTGGTTCCCCATTAATCAATAATTAAGTAATTAATTAAGTTAATGTTTAGTTTAACATTAAACTGATCATGAGTTAACTAAGTAACTAACATAATACATTTGATAACTAGGTGAAATCATAGTTAACGGAGCTAAGGGTGCCAAGGTAAAAGTCCTTTACCAAGGACTTCACATGACATATGTCATTTTCGCGTTGGTTTATAATTTATAATTTAGTATTTTGGATACCCCATTTAACATTGCATTTTAGATGTAAACACATTTTGACTACAAATTGATTTTATATCGTGTATATTATGCATTCATGCCTTCTATCACATATATATGAAAAACTTTTTGTTAAAACCACATTTTCAAAATCCATAATTTTTAGGTCAAAAACACTTTTGAACCAAATGTGCTCAAATGGGTTATAAAAATAATTTTCATTAGTTCAAGTCTTTTTTCCCTTTTAGTCATCAATGTTAAAAATCCTCTCCAATTTTCAAAAGGAATGGTGCACATTTGGTAGAAAAAAATATGTTTGAAAAAAACAAAGAATGTCCACTTTTGAGGTTTGAGTGTTTTGGACATACAAAAACATTTATGATTTGTGTCGAGCTTTGAGCATGTAAACTTTGCAATTGATGAAAGATATTCAAAAAAAATGAAAAAATGAATTATTATGCTTCTTTGTGATCTTTCAAACATACAAAAATGCAATTTTAAGGAGTGTCCATTCACTTGGGTGGCTCCTTTGACTGTGATTTTACCCAACTATTGTACATTACCATGTTGACACCTATAACTATCATTGTCAACACACACATCACAAATGACAAAATCCACCTTAATGGCACATCATTTCCAAACTGCCCCCTATTTAGGGTTAAGGTCCCCCCTAAGCCAAATGATAATGTAAGGATTCCCTTTGTAAATCCACAAAAAATGAACACCTTGGTTCTAAGGTGGAAGGACCAATAGGCTAGGGTGCAAATTTGAATCACATCGTTAATCATCTAATTATAATCCATTCAAATCCTTAACCAAATGTGCATCATCATGGAGAAAAACTTGGGTTATTCCTTACTGCCTAATTATAAAACTCCTTAGGTTTATGTCGTGCACCAAAAGAAAAACTGTTTTAAACTAGTATTTCATTCAAGGGTGGTGTTAGGCATCCCATATGCCAACCTCTTGAACATTGATCACACATCAACATAGTTGTTGCTCCTACAAATTGTCCACACAACATACATCAAAGGCCAATAGGGACAACAACAAAGAAAAGGGTCAATTTGACCATCCACATTAAGAAAATGACAAGTGCGATTTTGCACATGGTCTTCCCATCTTTGACCATTTCAACCCTTCAACAACAATACTTTGAAAGGTAGTACCTTTTGCACACGTAAACAACAAGTCTTGTAATCATATCCACTGTAGTTGGTGTTGTTTGCTACAAGCACACATAGTGTCCCAACTTGAATTTGCAAATTTGAGGTTAACAACCACCTCCTCGAATGGCAACATTAATGTAATGTATCTAGGTGTTGGACAATTGATAGATTCATCTTGCAATTTAGTATTTTGTGTGCAAGTTTGGTTGTATTCCATTGGTAAGACATGATCTAGTGATAATTTTTTGATTAGTTACCATTGGTAGTAAAATTATTAGTGATATAATTTTTTGGTTAGACACCATTTCAACAAATGTTGAGCTAGCCACCAACTAGTAGTTGGTTACTTACACCCAATTAACAAATTGACTAGTTAAAAAAATGTTGTTATCCTATTTCAATTGTCTATATCTATTATTGGTTACTTATTTTCATAATGTTTTGAAAAAAGTGAAGGTATTACACCTCACATTGTGAAAGCATGTGCAAGATGATGAGGGGTCTCAAGCTTACTTGAAACAAGAAATTGATAAAGTTTACAACAATGATAGAAGTTGCAACAAACCTGACCTTTTTACCTAGTTCCCTTTTCTCTCATTTGCTTGCCATTTGCCCTTCCTTTTCCTTCTCTATATGTTGAACTAACTTCAGTCCCATTGCTATCATCTTGAATCTCGTGAAAAGAAAATATAAAAACAAGAAATGGAACGTGGGTATGTAAAGGGTACTATGTTCATTCATTCATTGTCTCACAAAGAATCAAGATTTGTACATAACAAAGGTATTGCATTGCTATTTACACTTGCATGGCCTTACACACCCGAAAAGGGTTTTGCACATGATTTGTGTAAATGTACTTTAGAAATACAAGTTTGGATTACTCCTTATATGTCATGTATATTTTGGGATTCATAGGTGTATAAAGTTGGGGTAATGGGGCTTGGTTCAAAGTAAACTCTTACATTCAACATTTGGTTCACATATGACACCAGGTAATAGGAGACAGATTCAAGATACAGATGCATAAGCTACATCTTCTTGGAAGGTTGAATTTGTGCCCCTCAAAACATATTGTAACAGCTTACCTGCTCGTGTATCAAGCCTTCCTGAAGGTTCAAGGGCAGGAAGAACTCTTCACCCAAACAAATTCAAATCACATTCTATCCATAGGTTGCTGTGTCAGGTCTGATCAAGTGAACAGGGCCCTCAAATTCATTGCTGAAACATTCCGTGACAGTTGCTGAATTCAGCTCTATCCATATAGGCCATTCCTGTGCTCTAAGAGAATTCTTGCAACTGAACATAAGTCCACCATTTTCGCAGATACTAACAAGTACTCTCCTATTCCTCCCCACCTTCTCTTACCACAAGAATTGCTAGAGAAGGCTAAAATTCGGAACTGTAACTTCTGACTCAATCAACCTTTCCTACACCACAAGCTAACACTAAAAAAATAAACATCCTGTCACCACTTGGAGAATCTTCTGAGACAATATAATTGCCAGTGCTAAATCCCCTCAGCTTTGCCAGCCCTTCAATAGCGGACAAAACTCCATCTGCTTGGCCAAAAAGCATAATACTGCAGTGACAATAGTCCATTCAGGAAAGAAAACATTAGGCAAACTGCTTTCATCCCCATTCTCCACCACAAATCCTCCCAACCTGTTAGACAATCTGTTATCCGACCAAAAATTGCTTGCTGGATTTCAGTATTTCATTCTATTTACTTCTTTCCCTCTTTCACGTCTTCATACTCTGCTTCTGTTGCTTGGCCACCAGCTGCCCCAGTACCAGATGCACCACTTGACTCTGAGGGCTTCTGTTCCTTCATTAGGGCCTCTCCAATTTTCATTGAGGCTGTTTGAGCAGCAGTAATCTTTTGTTTGATGTCTTCCACATTCTCAGACTCCATAGACTTCTTCAAATCAGCCACTGCATTAGTAATGTTATCAATAACATCCTGGGGCAGCTTCTCTTTGTGTTCGGCCAAGCTCTTCTCAACTGAGTAAATTGTGGTATCAGCCTCATTCTTTGCATCAATTGCCTGCTTCCTTTCTTGATCTTTCTGGGAATGAAGTTCAGCATCCCTCACCATCTTCTGGATATCAGCCTCTGAGAGTCCTCCTGATGACTGGATTGTAATGGCTTGTTCCTTCCCAGTTGCTTTATCTCGTGCAGAGACATTTACAATTCCATTGGCATCAATATCGAAGGTGACCTCAATTTGAGGGACACCACGGGGGGATGGTGGGATACCCACAAGATCAAACTGCCCAAGGATTTTGTTATCAGCTGCCATCTCACGCTCTCCTTGCAGAACCTTCACACCCACCTGAGTTTGCCCATCAGCTGCTGTTGAGAACACTTGACTCTTCTTGGTGGGGATAGTAGTGTTACGTGTGATCAGGCGTGTGAACACTCCTCCCAGTGTCTCAATACCCAGGGAAAGTGGTGTCACATCCAGTAGAAGAATGTCCTTAACATCACCCCGCAGAACTCCACCTTGGATAGCAGCACCCATGGCCACACACTCATCTGGATTGACTGCCTTGCTTGGAGCCTTGTTGAAAATAGTTTGCACAACCTCCTGGACCTTTGGCATGCGAGTCATGCCTCCTACTAACAGCACTTCATCAATCTCTTTAGCTGTGACACCAGCATCCTTGAGACAGTCCTTGCAAGGCTGCTTAGTAAGTTCTATGAGGTGATTGACCAGTTGCTCATACCTGGCCCGTGTGAGTGTCACATTCAGGTGCTTAGCACCAGAAGCATCAGCTGTAATGAATGGCAAATTTATATCAGTCTGAGGCGTGGAGGAAAGCTCCACCTTGGCCTTCTCAGCTGCCTCCCGCAACCGCTGCAGTGCAAGCCGGTCTGATGATAGGTCAATGCTTTGCTCCTTCTTGAACTCATCAACAAGGTACTGCAAAAGAGCATTGTCAAAGTCTTCACCTCCCAAGAAAGTGTCTCCATTAGTTGCCTTCACCTGCCAGATGCAATGATGCCAAACTTTCAGCAACAGAAGGAGGAGAGTGGGCTATTTATCATATCAACAAAATAGCAAGTAGCAACAAAAATGCATCCCCAACATAAAATATTTTGGTGTATAGATAGAGCACCTACTGCAAACATAATTCCATCCACTCACACCCCCCAAACAAGAAAAGAATATTACTTCAGTAATTCATCTGAAATTTCTTGCAACACCCATTTCCTTTAACAAGCTCCAGGTCAATCTCACACCACAGAGATAGGTGATTGTGCAATAGCGGACAGGTAATACCATACCTCAAAGACACCTCCTGAAATCTCCAAGATAGAAATGTCAAAAGTTCCACCCCCCAAATCAAAGACAGCCACCAGGCCCTCCTTGCGATCCATGCCATATGACAATGATGCAGCTGTGGGCTCATTTATGATCCTCAGAACATCAAGCCCTGCAATGCGTCCTGCATCCTTGGTGGCTTGCCGCTGTGCATCATTAAAGTATGCTGGGACAGTTATGACAGCCTTTGACACTGGCCTACCCAAGTAAGACTCTGCTGTCTCCTTCATCTTCCCCAAAACAAAGGCTCCAACCTGGCTGGGTGAGTACTTCTGACCACCAGCCTCAACCCAGGCATCCCCGTTGGGTGCTCGGACTATTTTGTATGGCACCATCTTGGCCTCTTTTTGAGTCTGTGCGTCATCAAAAGGACGACCTATCAGACGCTTGGTGCCAAACAGAGTGTTGGTAGGGTTGGTCACAGCTTGCCGCTTTGCTGGTGTGCCGACAAGACGCTCACCTTTTGGTGTGAAGGCAACAACAGATGGTGTTGTTCGAGCCCCTTCAGCATTCTCTATCACTCGTGGCATCTATAAGCAAAAGGAACAAGGATCTGATTAGTCAGGATCTTTGGAAAAACTGACAGGCAGCTGACTGCATGACAGAGATGAAAACACTATCAAAACACTATCACAACCTGAGAATGCCAGGGAAAACCTTATGTACCTTCCGCCTTATGGAAAATGCTCAACATCATAGCACTTATAGACAAAATGTAAAGTTCTTACCTTCCCTTCCATGACTGCTACACATGAGTTGGTGGTACCCAGATCAATGCCAATAACATCACTGCCTGCTGCTTTCGAACTGCAAACACGGCAATTAATGGTTGCATCAGACTCTCAATCTGACAATTGCTCAAAAAGGATCTGAAACTACAGTAGTTTACAAAGACACAAAAAAATGATGCCAAAACCTGTAAGCTCTGGAGGCAGCTGTCCATCCACGCAGCCAAGATGGTGTCAAACCCAATGTCTGAGACTCAGAGGCCTGCATGTCAGCCAAACCAGTATCATCATCAGGACAAATCTCACAAATCAAAATCATAATAGAGCCTGGCTTGATCAAGTTCCTTGAGGAGAAGGCAGTTTTCAATAATGTTGATACATAAGGTGCATTTCAACATCATGTTTCTTCTCCCATTACTCCAACTTTATCTTTACAAGCTCAACAATGTCCCAAACTTTAAAGTTCTACCAGTGGAGCAAAGAAAATGGGCTTTCTTTTAGCAGACTTTGAATGCAACATTGAAGTCCATGGGTGCCAAATCAATCAGCCAATTTTGTGATAAACCTAGGATTGTCATGCACTGGGTTCCAGATCCACAACAAAACAAGACCAGGTGAAAACAAATCCCGATAGTTTGAAAATTGAGTCTCCCCAGAAAAAGGAACGTCAAAGACAATTGGAAAACAGTCTAATACAGCGAAAAGCACCTTCGCGATGAACCAAGAAAACGAAAGCAAAAAAAGACGGGGAAAGAAAGAAAACGAACTCGAGGAAGGAAGGAAGGACATAGATATCTCACCTTGTTCTTCAATAGCCGGGCTGCCAATATCCCCACTCTCGCCATCGCTGTTGTTTCTGTTCCGTCTGTTCCTTTGTTCTTCCTTCTTTTCCTTCTTCTCCACCTGATCTCAAAGTGAACACAAGGATGCGCCGAAAAGATATCAAGGGCGATGAGGTAGTTCCAGAGGGAAGGAGGGACGGACGGACGGACGGAGAGAGGGAGTACGTGCGCGCAAGCGGCTTGAAATGCATGAAGAAGACTGCGTGACAGGGCGACGAGGATTTAGGGTTTGGGGGAAGATTCTGGACGCTTCTACTACGCTTGGCACAACCACGGTAGCAGTGTGAACGCACAAGCCCAATTCGTGAACAGTGGTCGTATCATCTATTGCCACGTCAGTAGACCGAACTTTCGAGTCCATTCCAGAGGACAAACACATCATGTCTGTTGTGGTGGGACCCACGTAGATGCTGACGTAGCTGAATCTGGCCCTCAAGGTTGGGTACTAGCTTACCTTGATTTTATATATAAATATAAATAAATTTAGGGTTTACCCTAAACCCTATATATATATTTTCTTAAGGAGATTGCACAATTTGTTTTTTCCTCCCAAACTTTTTTATGATGCACATACACAATGGCAATGCTTCAAATTGATTAGGTTTAGGGTTTAAGGTTTGATTTTGTTGCATTGTTTGTTTCCTCTAATAAAAATGAAAATTCCATGATTAAATTTGATTTTTTTGGGTTTGTTTGTTTGTTTTTGAGGGATTTTCACAAGAGGTGGTTTGATTATAAAGTCTCTTCTATTTGTTGTTTCTTCCATTCAAATATTGTAGCGACTTTATGACAAATCTTGTAAAAAATCTATACTCAAATCTCATAGTGAATCTAAAGAGCCAATCTTCTTCGAATTTTTTTTCCACAATTGTTGGAAGTTGCAAATGGAAAAAATTAAATAAATAAATAAATAAATATATAACAATGATCCTAATTGGGATGATTTGATCCAAGCAAATGAATTAATTGTAATTTACAATGATTGAAATATATTACATGTAATGCAATTTGGGTTAAGTTAATCTATGTCTTGAGTAAGTTATAAATAATTAAATGTGATGAAATGATATCATAGCTTGGGTCGGTTTCCACTTGATGAAAACACATTATTATGATTTTTAAATAACAAAATTTTAATGAAAAATAATTCATTTAAATTGGTTTAGGTATAATCTTTTTAGGTTTTATCAGTTGAACTTTGGATAATTTTAAAGTGGAATGTGTTTAATTAATTTTCAAGCAAAGAGGGATGGAAAGGTGTCTTGTGGGATCTTTGTTTTTTTTAAAGGTTTTTTTTTCAACATCATAGTTACAAGCAAAATTTCAATAACTTTTGTACCAATTTGCATCCATTTTTCTCAATTGAATTTGATTTGATTTGATTTAAATTCATTTAAATTTGATTTGAATTGAATCAAATTTGAATTCAATGTATTTGAATCAAACTTAATAATTTGAATTTGATTCAATTCAATTTAAATTGAAATAAATTGAAAATTGAACATATAATTCAAAATGAATTGAATGCAAAGTCAATCAATTTATTTGTTTGAATGGAACTTAATTTCCACAAAAGCAATTCACATATTTTCATCAATTGATTGTCAATGGTATACATAATAATGCATATATAGTCCAACTATTTTAGATTTGGAATCATTATATATATTTTAATGTTTTACATTTTTCTATAATAATGTCATATGAATATGAAAATATTCATTTCATAGCTTGCCATAGTTGTGATAACTTTCAGCATTTCAATTTCATTTCTCCACAAAAAATAACTTCAATATATAATAATTATTTCAATGAAAAAACTAACCCTAAAGTAACATAGTTCACAATTAAAATTAAAATGCTATTAAACTTAACGAATGTTGTTCCTTTGATTTATTCTGCATGTTTTTTGTGGTGTAATTGAAATAGAAAACTTGGTTGGAACCTATAATATGCTTAAATCATTGTATATTCTCACTTGGGTAATTTCCATTTTACAAAACATTAATGAATTGTTTTTGAAAACATCCATCAAGCCCATGAAAAAAGAAAATTGCTCAATGAAGAAGAGTAAAAATTCCATCTCTTTCACATGACCAACATTAACATGGTTGTAATAAAAATTTAATAATTGATAACACAATTTGCATCTATGAAAATAAAAGGTGAATTCATTTTTAAAAAAAATGTACATGCATATTTAAATCATATTTTTTATATTACATAATCCTTTGTAAACATGCACTTGATCAATATATATTGATATATGTTAATTTTAATATTTACATTATCTCAAGGCATTAAGGTGCAACTAAACCAAATGCGCACATTGGATCCTAATTAAACAATAAAATTAAGCTTTGAAAATTATTTTTGAACAAGATATTTCCAAAATAATGGTGTTATAAAGAACATTCCAATCTCCTAACAGAAGGAGGAATTACTTTCAATGACATCATTGGAAGAAAAGGCTCACCACCTCTTTTGTTTGACAATGTTGTTATCAAGTTTTTAAAATTTTTTACAACTCATTATTGTAATTAGTCAATGGTATTAAAGATGTTAAAGACTTGAATGGACATGAGAACATTCCATTCTTTTCAATTGTTAACATTACCCATCCACAATGGGTGTAATATGTACAAGCAAAGCGCCAAGGTGAAACATGTCCAAAATTAAAGGGCTTCAAATGAAACAATGATGAAACTTCTAATCATTTTTTGACTAATGAATTTTTGTCAAATTTTGGTTTGAAAAATATGATTTTGACGTATTCAAAAGATTTTTCATGGATTTGACCCAAATTTGCTAGATTTTGAAAAAGGAAAAAAATCTCCAAATCACCATATTCTTATGATTAATTTTAATAAGTAGACAAGAACATATAAATTTTTTTATTGTGTTTTGACTTTCATATAATATATATAGCCAAATTTGGTTCATTTTTAAAATTGATGATCGCCACATTAACTACATCACAAATTTGGCAACAATCACATTAGCAGAATCCAACTTTCTATTTTGGGATTGTTTTCCATGCTGGAATTTTAAACATCATAAAACACATGATAATTTTATCATGTACCTAAACATATATAAAGTTCATGAAGCATAGGGTGAGGAGGGATTTTATGCATACTTAAATGTGAAAAGGATTTCACATGTATAATGATTTATGTTTCATTTTTTAGGAATAGGCATAATATCCTTCCTCTTTTGTAAGAGAAATATTCATTGTTATAAGGTGACTTGCAAATGTACATTGGAATTTTTTCTAAATGTTATGTGTTTTGCCTCTTGACCATCAATTAATACCATAGTAACTTTGTAGGCTTATTATTTAATTAATTATGACAAAATGTTCAAGATTTTTTTCATTTTTTTGAAAATATATTATCGAATATCTTCAAAATAAGAATACATTTTTTTTCACTACAACAAAAGCTATCCCTATATGCCAAGCGATTTTAGTAGATTTTGAGTGAATTCACTAGTTGCAATGAATAAGATTTAGTGGGGATGCAATGAATTCACTAGTCTAATGAATGGGGACTAGTGAACTACACCCACATTTTGTAGTAATGTTTGAAATTTCTTGAAATTAGATCAATAATTTAATGTAGATTATCATGCAATGAATGATTATAGGGCCATTTCACATGACATTTCATTTTAATATATTTTTTGCGAAAAGTGCAAGGGACCAAAATGGTCTTTTTTATCTCATGTATGGTCATGTTCAATGTATCTTTATTGTTTGTTTCATAACTTGATGCTTTGTCATTTGGGTTTTGCATTTTGTTTTTGGAATGGGTTGGTGTAGTTGTAAGGATCCTAACTTTGTAGTTGGAAGATTGCTGTAAATATGGTGACCATGATTGCAAAGATACTAGTGCAATCCTTTGTAATACGAATCATTAGTTCAATTTCAATCAATAAAAATTGAATTGAAATTGGGTTTGATTTTCGGAACCAAAATTGAATTCAAAATCATGTTCCAATTGTTTAAGAATCAAAAGTTGAACCATAATTGACATTCTAGGGAAAAGAAAAAAAAATGAAATAAAAACCAAGGGTTATTTAACTAATCATTGAAATTTCCAAATTTCAAAATTCAAACCAAAGTTTTTATTAAAAAAAATTGAACCTATAACCAAAATTTCAATTCTATTTATGTGTGAAATTGGGGTTGCAACTAAAACCACTATAATTTATTTTTTATAACCAAAACTAGAGTTTCTTAATAAAATAAAATAAATTGCCCAACATCCATATGTAGTTAGAAGTCATTTTAAATTACATAGTTAAAACTTGCATCCAAAAAAAGGTTGTTATTTATGTTCCATGAATCTCAATAAGAATAGGACAACTACAATGAGTAGATTGCTAGTAATGATGAAGTGCATAAATTGAAAAGAAAGCAACAAATCAATTGAAAAATAATGGGCTTTATCTAGCAAAAGATAACATGAATTTGGCATCCAATGATGCCACTGCTATCATAGTGATAAGACTAGAAGTGATAACTAAAAATAGGTGATTTGAACCTTGGTATATATACAAGAGATCCAAAAAATCCAATAAAAAATCGATGGTTGAAACCATCAGGCAAAAACAAAAGGGAAGGCCAAAGAAAGGCCAAAAAATGGGCAGCCCGCAGGAACCAAAGAAGGGAGAGAGATAGTCCCTCTCGTGTATATACAAGATAGGTAGGATGAGAAAAAACTAACTTTAGCTGTAGGTGTTGCTCAATCCTTCAAACATAAAATACCAAATGGTGGTGAAGTTAGTTGTTCGTTGATGAAATTTAACTAAATACATAATATATATACCCACATGTGTGGGACTTATTTAGTTATTAACTTTTGCATGTAATTTGCAATTCTAGTCTCTTCATCATGCACTTGGTATGAGCCATAGATTTCAAAGTTGTACAATTCATCTACAGCTAAAGTAAATGAAGTTTGTAAATGTTGTGATTAATGCTGATTCATAGCATCGAAGCAAAATTTCCAAGTCTGACCTGTTCCAAAACTCAAAACATGTTGAATTGACCACACTATTTAGTTCCTGCATGTATTGGAGAAATTTGATACAACAAAACTGGATACCTACTGGTATATTGGTGATCAGTCTATTACAAATAAATTGTCAAGGAGAGAGAGAGAGAGAGAGAGAGAGAGAGAGAGAGAGAGAGCTCTTCAAAACATGCAACATGAACAGAGTGGGAATCTTGAATCCACTTACCTGTCATGGATCGATCACAAATTAACCATCACCGATTCAGACATCTGCGCCTGTTCGTTGGAAGTAATCATCTGTGGCAAACAAGGATTATCATAATTTTCGAGGTAGATTCAACAGGCAGCACCGTTAGCAGCGAAGGCATCAAAGACTTCAGCAGTAGTGTAATACCAAGATAGAAAACGATGCACTTAAATTGCTGACTGACTATTAGCTTAAAGAGCTTTTTTAAAATTTTAAACTCAACGATTTTGTGATCATGCTCATAAAAGAAATATTTCATGTGAAAGCGTTACAGATCGGAAGCACATGTGGAAGAAAGAATTGCAACCAAAATCTCAATTCTGCAATAAAGCACGTCTCCGCGACGTCAATGCGCGACATCTGGGAAGAGGAGGAAGAAGAACAAGAACAAGAACAAGAAGAGCGTCTTCGCGAGGTCCTGAATGAAAGGCCATAATTGACTTGACATGTCAACAAAGTTGCAGACTCAAATCGAGGGGTCAAAACTACCACCCAACCGGAGTCCCACAAGAAGTCCAGAACCACCACCACCACCCCGCAAAATCCCAACCATTCCACGAATATCCAACGGTCAGAAATAATTCCCAGCAGAATGGATCCGCGTCCTTCTGGACCTCACATCCCATTGGTCGTCACTTAAATCAGCCAATGAGATACCGTAGTGCTATTATCAAGGATCGCATTCCGGTTTCCCGAACCTTCGTACGAACTAGGTTCGGAGTCGAGTCCGTAAGGATAATAGGTTCGGGAAAGGTCCGACACTAGGCTCGGAACGAACTTGTCCCACGTATATAATACTCCGGGCATCGTCATGTTCTGTCCCCTTGATGTTTTCGGCGTTCACTCGCGCAGCCTTACTTTGCGTTCCTTTCGCGTTGTGATTCGTTTTTGGCAATTTTGTCGTAGTAGTGAGCGAGTGATTCTCTGTAGTTTTTGAGATAGACTAAGTTTTTGTGAAAAATTCTGAGCAAAACAAGCGTTGGAGGAGGAAGCTTGAGAATGGCGCGTACCAAGCAGACTGCAAGGAAGTCGACTGGCGGGAAAGCGCCAAGGAAACAGTTAGCAACTAAGGCGGCTAGAAAGTCGGCGCCTGCGACTGGTGGCGTGAAGAAGCCACATAGATACAGGCCTGGAACTGTTGCTCTTCGTGAGATCCGAAAGTACCAGAAGTCGACTGAGCTTTTGATCCGGAAGTTGCCGTTTCAGAGGCTGGTGCGTGAGATAGCCCAGGACTTCAAGACGGATCTGAGGTTCCAGAGCTCTGCTGTCCTCGCTCTCCAGGAGGCTTCAGAAGCTTACTTGGTGGGGCTGTTCGAGGACACCAATTTGTGCGCTATTCATGCCAAGCGTGTGACTATCATGCCCAAGGATATTCAGCTGGCTCGTCGTATCCGTGGGGAGCGTGCTTAGGACTCCTCGCTTCACTGGTGTACCGCATTTCCATGGTGTATTTTTACACCACCTCTTGCTACGTGACTTGTTAGCTCCTTGTGCTGGCGTTTCATGGTTCAAAATGGTGTGCTGTCCTTGAAATTAATGTTGTGACTGTTGACCCTTCGTCTGTCTATAATTGCTCACATTGTCATTTTGTGATTGAATTGTTGTCTTCTACACTTCCATGAGAATTCTGTTTTTATTATGCATTGTGCTGCTCAACTACATAGCTTAACCTGAAACCCTGGCTGCAGGAAGGAGGCTACACAGCTGTGGTGGAAATTCCTACTGCCTTTTATTTTTAGGGAATTTGTGTTTTTGAGTGTGGTTCTAGCCCTTCTTCTGCTATGAGCTAACATTTTATTGACATTTGTGGTGTCAAGAATTGGTAGTTTAAGGATTGGGGTACGGTGGTTTCTATCTTTTCTAGATGATGTTTAAGGAACTGTCTGGGGGAGCCAGGAATCTGCTTGCAGGAAGTTTTGGGCAGAGAAGTATTCTGCCTGTTGAGGTGAAAGCTGAGATGACCAATATATGCGTTGAGATGGGTTGACAGCACCAGGCCCATAACTGTCAAGTTCTGCATCCAATAGTGTGTCAAGTGCAAATAGTCCACTCCATGGAAGCCATCCAATAGGCTGAATTATGGGAGACAAATATGTGTACAGAAAGATGGTGCGAGAGTAAAGCTTCCATGGCCTGCCTAAGTAGGCTAAATTTGTGGATGGGCTTTGTTGAAAAGCCTGCTCATATTCAGGAGTTCCAAACACGGAGCAATTCTGAAAGATGAGAGCTGTCTTTTGTCCTGGATCTATTCTACCCTGAACCACACACAAGTGGAGTTTGAATTAGAATCAATGCATCACATCTATTAAAGATTCAACCCACTCCCTGTGAGTCCCTGATGCTCTATGCCCTAAAGTGGTAAAACTCTAAACCCTAAAATTCATCTTATAATTACTTTTTGAAAAACCTCATGTGGTTCTTGCTTAGCCTTTATAAGACAACTCTTTACTATAGTGATGTTCATTGATATAAGTTGCCTTCCAAATGCACAATGAAATTTCTCCAAGTGCTTTACATGTTCAAACTAGGGGTGTCCATCATCTGTGTACATTATATGTATACAAGTGACATGCAGTTTGTTTTGTTTTGTACCTGTGCAGTCAAGGTGCTAGTGATGGCTGTGGGTCTTCCAACCCGGACAATTATATTGCAGTTTTGGAAAAAAGCAGCAGCATTTCCAAAGATGAAATCAACGGTCCCTTCAATTGAACAGTTGTAAAAGAGTTGGCGCAATGCATGTGTGTACAGTGAGTCTTGGAAACCGACTATAGAGCAACTCTGGAACACGGAATGATCGCTGTCTACTCGTAGTGCCACAGCTTGATGCCCATCAGGACCTGCGGTATTTTCAAATGTGATGCCCTGGGCCATGAAACCAGCTCCATCCACAGCTGTCCATATTCCCATCATATTACACACAAGGCAATATTAGGAACAATTCTTTGAGCAATGATTTCAAATGGAGAGTGATGACGTATGTTACTTGAGCAGCTCAAATCTGTTGAACAGATCATTAGAAGTCATCACTCTCTAATACACCCACCCAACACTGCTTCAAATCAGTGTTGGTCTTGTGTAGAGGGTCAGAGACTGAGAGCTTTCTGAAGATACCAAGAGCACAACACAAAATGCTGTGGTTTGGGAGATCTCAGCCCAACATGACAAAATAAAACAAAACAAGGGGCGTGTCATATTGTGGTCTTGCCATTTACATAAAAAAGTATCAAATATTTGAGTCTTTCATAGTTATTTTGAGAGAGAAAAGAAGAGTTTTATCACATATCAAAAGAGAGGAAGTGTGTGTGTGTGAGAGAGAGAATTAGGGCAAAAGGATGTAAATGTTTTGATGACCTAACTTACCCACAGTGGGTGTGAGCCAAGTGATCATCCCTGGAATGAGTGCAACGCTCATGTTGCCAGTGATGATGGTGTTGCCGACGCCATCGCCTATGAACATCAGGTTGGTTTTGTCTTTGGGAATCCTCACCACTTCATTGTACACTCCTGCTGTTATGTAGATCACGTACCTGCCGCATTGCTCCCACCACAACCCACCCACGCACTCTCTCTTTTGCATCAGTGAGGAGTCAGGACTCAGTCAGTCCAAAAAACCAAAACCAAAACAAACAAACAAACAAAGTTCTCTTCCCACAAGAGCTTTTCTCCTGACCCAAGAAAAGTTTTTGTTGCATGACGATGAGTTGCTCGGTTCTCGCAAACAAGAAAAAAAATTGCAACAAGATTTGTCTCGCATTGCAAGACAAGATTGTCGAATTGCAGTTCAGAGAATTCAGAAATGCAGAGAAGAAGAAATGAAGCTGGAAAATATCTCTCTGATGCAGCTCGCAAAATTCACAACATCTGTTTGTCTGTGATCTTCGCAGAATTCTGACCTTGATGTGCTCCAGGAAGGAGCTTCATCAACTGCTGTCTGAATGCTGGAATAACCATTAGCAGCAGCAGAAGCAGCAGCAAGAGAAACCGTAACAGAAGGCTCGAATTTGAGCTCGCCGTGCAACCAGCTGGAGGTCTCTTTCGCAATCCAGTCGGGGAAGAGATCGGTGAAGGAAGTGGTGGCAAGCTCCGCAAGCTGTTCCTGTCTGGTTTCCGCCGGCGGCTTCCAGAGCGAAGCATCAGGGCCGTAGTTGATGAGTGCATCCGCCATCGCCAGTGCGTTGCTCATGATCTCCAAGCTCACGTTCAAGTTTGCCAGCAGCTCGGGAATCAACGGAAGAGTCGAGAAGAATTGGTTATACGCGCTCAGTGGTGAGTAGCAATCTGTGCCATAGCTCAAAGCTGCACTGAGCCATGCTTGAATGTCCGCAAGAAGCAGAAGCTGCTGCTGCTGCTGTACAGTGTACGAGCTTTCCGCGTTCTGGAGATGGAAAACAACGAGATCCAAGACCTCGGAACACTGCGTTGAGACGGAAATCAAGCTTGCATTCCCTGCAGCCCCCACCTGGGAAGCGAGCGTTTGTCCATCCGCCAGTGCGTCGTAAGCTCTCTCGAGTGCAATACTCGTGAGAATCGCTGCTAGATCTTGTGCAGAAGCTGCACCAAAGGTACGCGAGTCGGAATACAACGCGTCGCTACAAGCTGCGTCTGGGTACAGTGTCGCACCGCACGCGAGCGCGATCAGGTCTGGTTGAGGAGGCGGCTGCTGCAGGAGACGACGACGTTGTTGCGTCAGAAGAACCGGCGCTTGTTGATGAGGAGAGACTGCTATGGTTTGCGCCTCTGCAGCTCCTTGTATAAGCACGAGAAAAGCTGCTGCGGTGCAGAGAAAGAAGATGGTAAGAGAAGAAGCAGCGATGGCGGCGGGGATTCTTCTATTCCTTGAAACCAATCCTTTCAGTGCAGTATAGTTCTTCTTGCATCGACGACTTGAATGATCTTCTCCTTGCTCAAGTATCGCCATCTCATCAAAGTTTCACAATCTCTCTAGATACTTGCAACTACATGAAAGCTTCACAATCTCTCTACTTGCTGCTCCATCAAAGCTTCACCATCTCATCAAAGGAGCTTCACAATCTCTCAGCTGCTTGCTCCATCAAAGCCGCACAATCTCTTTACTTGCTTTTATCAAAGTTTCACAATTTCTCAGCTACTTGCAGAGAGCTCTGTCAAAGCTTCACAATCTCTTCACTTGCTTCATCAAAGTTTCACAATCTCTCAGCTACTTACAGCTTCATCATCAAAGCTTCACAATCTCTCTGCTACTTGCTCTCCATACAAGATTCCAGAGTGCCCACCAAATTAAAGCTCCTGAATTTTGCTCCTCTCTTTGCAGATTGCAGGGTTCAAATTCTTGCAAAAATGAAAAACTGAAACTCACCCATCTACGAACAACAACAACAACAGAACTAGAGATGAAAGAATCAGGAAGTTTTGTTCTCTATCACACCAAAAAGCACGAGAGAAACTCTGTCTGTCTATGTCTATCTCTCTGTGGCCCAGTTTCAAGAAATTCTCGCAAAACTGAAAATGAAGGTCACACCTACTTGTAACAGCAACAGAAAGCTTGTATTTGCATCACACCAAAACTCAACCCAGAAATGAAATCCTTGTTGCAAGAATTGCAGTTTGGGGGGAAAAAATGCCTTGCAAAATCTGAAACTAATAAAACAACCGATTGGAGATCCAGACTACATATGTACAACAATCAGCCAGTGGGCTGCATGTATATCACAGCAAAATTGTAACTCATCAGAGGCCAGCCAGCCAGCTGCTGGTGCCAATTTCCCCAACTGTGTAGAGGCCCAAAAAAACAAATCAGAGATGGGTGGAGATGCAAACTGTGGTTGATTGCTGCAAACTCTCTCACACCCACAATACTGGTTTGATGATTGTGAAAAACCTGCCAACAATTCTACTGCAACAAAACAATAAAAACAAGAAAACAAGAAAGAAGAAGAAGAAGAATAAGAAATTGGGTAACCCTCAGAATTGGTTGTCCACAATGCAGATCATGTGAAATCTGGGAAGACTTTCATTGCAAGAAAATTTCACTCCAAGAAAGAAAGAAGAAGAAGAAGAAGAGGAGGAGGAGGAAGAAGAAAAGGGATGTTGTAATAAGAGTCTTCCCCTATTCAATTGTCAAAAAAGTAACAGCTGATTGTCTTCTTCTTGTGTTGAATACCAAAGGCCAAATAGGTAACTGAAATCATTGCTCACCCTGGTACCAACCAACAGTGAAGTAAAACAGACAACAAAAGTGCATAATCAGATAGCAAACAAGTAGTGAAGTAGTGGAAAGGACAAAAAGAAAAGGATCTACACATGGGGTTTTTTTTTTTGTTTTTTTTTTTTCCTATATTTTTATTAAAATTATTTATTTAATAATCTAATAAAATAATTATTTTATGTTACTTATTTTTAGGCTTGCAATTTTTAATCTATTATTCAAACAACCTTTATTTTTCAAAAACAATTTGGGGTAAAATTTTGCACAACCCATAGGACTATTTTTGTAGGAAAAATGTGACAATTTTTTAGGTTTTAGGTCGACTAATTTCAGGAAGGGCCAAATAAACAAGGGGGTGTGTCACACTTTCGCCTTGCCATTTACATCAAAAAAGTATCTTAAGGCAAAAGCAGAACTATGGAAGCTCAAATATATCACCATGCAAAAAATGTAATCTTCAAAAAAAATCCTCTAAAAGAAACCAAAACCCTTTCAAGATATTACAACTCCATAATAACTAATCTCAAGATACAACACAAGCCAAAAATATCATCTTTCAAAAATCCTCATATGAAAAGAGACCTATTATTATTACCTAGGGGCCAAAATCCCTTAAGCTACTATATACTCTCTACAATGAATCTAAACATAATATCCTTGCCTTGGTAAGCAAGGCCAACAAATCATGTTCCAAAGCTCTCGCCATTGTAAGGCAAGGTCAAAAAATCATGTTCCAAAGCTCTCTCCATTGTAAGGCAAGGCCAACAAATCATGTTCCAAAGCTCTCACCATTGTTAATGATTAGGACGACAACAGAACACGACATAAGACGTGCCCAATAATCAAATGAGCTGTAAGAAGAAGAAGAAGAAGAAGGACAGCAACATTAATTGTCAGACCCATTTGGGCATACAATGAATTCATAACAAAAGAAAGGTGTAAAATCCATGAAGTCCATCATTCATTCATGCCATGATGTTTGCATTAATTTTTACTGGGATATTAAACATATTTGCACCATTTTTTCAAAATTTTGGTGAATTTTTGCAAATTGTTTTTTCAACCTGAGAAATATGACACATACACAGGTTTTTGTCAAAAAAAAGAAAGAGGGCCCTAATTTGCACTTCTGATTGCTTTATCAATAATATTTTACATCGTTTCATATAAGATTAAATACCCAATTAAACCAAAATTGCATAGGGCTGAAATAAGCCATGATACATAACAATGAAGTAGTTTTTATGAATAAGTGAAATATCAAATTTGTTAACCTCCCCTTACTTACTTCTAAAGCTTTAGTTTAAATATTTTTAATAGTCTTGAGTTTCTATATATTTTAGATTGCCATGCTTGAAGATGTTAATACGGATATTAATATGCATGATAATCCATTAATAATATCCCCAATTAAAAGTTTTTCTCACTCTTCAAAGTCAATATCGACTACCCCAAAGCTTTCGTTACATTATGTGAAGGAAAGCGAGACAACAATTCTCAAATAAAGCATTTAGTTTTCTCCTTTACTTGATTTTTGACTATTTTCATAACCTAGAATGTACACACCTCTTTGATCACAAAACTCACTTCATTTATTGACTAGTTTAAATAATTTATCCAAATGTGTTGTTCATTGTAATGAACGATTAAGTGCTCTCAACATGTATTCAATTTTTGTATATCCATCGCCTGATGATGAGATTGTAGCTTAGTGTGTAACTCGATGTAATTATTTAATTATTTAATTGTAAAAAAAAGGGGTAGGTTGAATGGTCATGGTGCATGTGCACCATGTGATGTCATTCCTTGTAATTAAATGTGGAGGATAACTTTTGGAAGGTTCTAGACAAGTTTCTTTGGGATTAATTAAATATGGAATCTCATGGGCAACATGTGATTTTGATTAATTAAGTGGAGGATAACTTTTGGAAGGTTCTAGACAAGTTTCCTTGGGATTAATTAAATATGGAATCTCATGGGCAACATGTGATTTTGATTAATTAAGTGGAGGATAACTTTTGGAAGGTTCTAGACATGCTTCCTTTGGGTTAGTATTTAAGGAGGTGTTTGTGACCTTGAAATGCACCTTTCTTTTGTACAAAGTTATGATGTGAATAGAAAGTTTGTGAATAGAAGTTTAAGGTTTTGGGAAAGTTTTTGCTGTGAATAGTTTTGGTGTTATTGATGTGTAGTTCATGATAGGAACGGCGAGGTTTGCATAGCCAATAGAAGGGTGGAAGTACAATTTTACAACCAAGAACATAGATCTCCATAGCTATGTAACAAAATTACATAGTTTCGGTCCCATACCCGCTCGTGTCTTACAAGATCACAAGAGGAGTCTATTTAACACTTGTAAAAATAAAACACATCTAAATTCAAAGTCAATGTGAGGGTCCATATAATGTTAAAACAAATTTGTTTGACAAAATTTGATTGCTATCACATAGTCAAAACAAGGGGTGTGTCACATTGTAGCCGTGTCATTTACATTAAAAAGTATGTTAATGCAAAAGAAGAATTATGAAAACTCAAATATTTCTTCACACAAAAAATAATCTTCAAAAAATCCTCTAAAAGAAACCAAAATCCTTCAAGATATTATAACTCTATAACTAATCTCAAGTTTCAACACAAGCCAAAATATCATCTTTCAAAAATCCTCATATAAAAATAGACCTATTATTACCTAGGAACCAAAATCCCTTAAGCAACTATACTATATAATGAAACTTAACACAATATCCTTGCCTGGGTAGGCAAGGCCAACAAAAAAAAAACCTTTTGAGCTTGGGCCAGCTTCCATTAAACTATTCACTTGTTTCAACATTGCCAGCCCATAGAAGACCTTAATGTCATACAACAACTCAAAGTTAACCTTGGTAGAATTATTGCTCGAGGAATCAAGAGCCTGCTTCATCACTACTATAAACACCATGTGTTTCCAATTTAGTATGTTAAATATTTATCATCCTTATGGATGTCATTTAAAAGGGTTGAGCTACTACATGGCGAGATGCTGGTTCTGGTAGTAGTCAAGTAGTCTCATTCAAATCTTTCACTTTGAAGGACAAGGTTGATGGTAGCCCTTCACCACAAATGGCAATCACACCCTTTAGAGTTAAGGCGGGCTTCATAGCTCAAGCCCATGCAAAGAAAAAAAAAAAGGTGAAAAAAGTGTGTGAGTTTGATCATTTGCAAAGGAGACTCTCATTAATATGTTCCATAGTGCATCAACTGATCCTAGTCAATTTATGATATTCAATACCTATCGGTATCAACATCTTGTTCATTGGAGTACAAGGATCATCCATCCTGCATTTCTGGATCTTATTATTGTAATTACGATATTGGGGTCATGCCTTTAGGCAAGGACTACACATTCACTTGGGTCTACAACACCTTAACATGATATAGAGCTTGAATCTCAAAATGGGGAGGGTGAAAAATAGGTAAAGGTCCTTCTTAAGTCACATGAATTTTTAAACTTAGCTTTGAAGATTTCTATTCTCTTCACAAGTGATTGTATACAAGTTGTTAAAATACTTGAAGTTGGAAGAAATTGCCATTGTGTAAATCATTGGTTCCATGATCTCATCAAGTTTGATGTGTTTCACATTGAAATTTTGTCTTAGTACTAGGCCTAACAATTTTTGTTTGTGTATACAATTTGTTTGCTTTGTGTGTGTGCGCACGCAAGCCTTGTGTTGTAATGGGTAATTAGAGGTTTTAACTCCCTCAATAGTCAATTTTCAGCAATTGTATGTTATTATAATTGTGCATAGTTTTTGTGTTTAGTTTTTTAAAAATAATTTATGTGCTTTTATGGGGTGTAGTTTGAAGAAGGCTTGTGTTGCAATGGGAGGTTTAGGGGGTTCAATTTCCTCATAAGCCAGATCACAACTTTATCTCCACCTTGAGAAAATTGTTGATTGCCAATAGATGTCTAAAGTATTTAAAAATCACCTCATTTCTTTAGGTGAGCCAAACAAGCATAGTCAAATTAAACTACATTACAAATTCCAAGGTCACCAAACATTCCATTGACACAAAAATTTATTAAAAAAATAACCAAGTGTCTTCAAAATTTGAAAAAACCACTTACCCCTCCTACAAACATTAAACCAAACTAGCCATTGAGCTCATTTAACCAAACTTTGCCATTGAGGCCATGGTGGATGCTTCCTTCTAGCCATGAAAGCTATTTCTGAAAGTTGATGAATGAAAACCTTGTTGCCCAAGGATCAATGACAAATTGATCATGGCCTGACAATTGCAAGCTGTACAAACTACAAACTGCCACCACTACAAGTGGAGCTCTTCTTCACAATTAGAATGTTCTGACAATCCAAAAATGGCATATTATGTAGCAACAACAACAACAAGAGGGACATGTGCATGTGTTGTGCATTCAGAAGCTTAGTAGGTGCCTTACTGAAAGGAGGAGCATCAGCCCTTTGGGTTGTTGCTCACCTAGTAGTACTTTGTCACATGCACTGCCTGCAGCATCAGATCTGGGGTTCAAATCTCAAAGAAAAGAGCAGAATTTTTGGGTGTTTGGTTGGGGGGGGAGAGCAGGGGAAGGAGAGGAGGGCAGACATGGTGAAACCATCCCCAGATGTGCAGGATACAGCCCCCGGGGGTTGGCATATTCTCAAGATTAAGGGCCTAGGTTTAAAAAATAAATTAGACCATGAGGTGAGAGTGGATAGAGAATTTGGAATTTGAGCCTTTGAAGGAAAAAAAGTATTTTCTATTCTACTATTTTAGTTAAAAGATTATGACTTAGAAATTATGGGTTTTGTGAATTGTGAGCATAAATGTAAGTTAATAATTTTTTTTTGTTGTGCATGCATTGCAAATCATTTTGGAAATCGTAGTACATGATATCCAATGAATCAAGATATCCGTGACAAGGGTTTAGCAAAACTTAAATTGTGTGGGTTAGGCACCCACCACACACAAAGGGGCTTCACAGGTTTGAAGCCCTTTGAACGAGGGCAAGAACCTGTGAGGCCCTCCACCAATGGGTTCCTTACCTTTCATAAAAGAAAAAAGGTTCTCGAAGGAGCACAACCCCATGTGCCAGTCTGGGCCTTCAACCCCCCAGGCTGACAGAGCTCAAGGCAGGTTCAAAGGAATTAGCACACTCTAACTGGGAAGGACTTTTTCTTGAAAATTATTCTTGACATGGTATTCACCAGTGTTGGCCAATATTGAAGAAATAGCCCATTTTTCACAAGTGTTCAAGGTTGATTCATAATCAAACAGAAGGGTCTGAAATTGGTTAAGAACTGAAAAGAGATCCTGTGTGTCTAGTGTATAGTAAGAATCCCCATATTTCTATTTTTGGTTTTCAGTGCGTAGTCATGAATATAAAAAGTTGATTAAAGATTGGTACTCAGAAAGAAATTCTTTAAGAAAACACCAGTAGCCTATCCAAACCCATTCTCCTCCTTGAAGTTGAAAGTAAACTTGTTTAGATTGAACTGAATAGTGAAAGATGCTTGCTCAGCTACCATCTTACACCCGTAGCTTAGAAAACTTACAGCCGCCTGCCTAAGTCAAGCCACAGCCACCAAGTTTAGCTCAGACAATTGGGGAGACTTAACACGGCAAACAAATGGCAAGTCAAAAGCTTAGCGACCTTTAGGGGTGACAATGAATACAAAGGAACCAATCACTGGTAATCTCATGCTTTGAGTGAGTTCTAAGGTGAATGCGTAGTATGGGACCTGGGTTGTAATACAGAGTGCGTGTGTTGACAGGCTAGAGTCAAGTGTGTATATTGTGGAGAGAATGAGGAGGTATTACATGGTGACAACTCAAAACCGTGTTGAATTTGGTTTTTGGCCAATGAAATGGGAAAAACATAGCCACATGACTGAAATCCATAACCTGACACTACTTTGAAACCCAAGGCAATGTCATTTTTTCAAAAACATGGAAAGAAATTAGGTCTGGTTTTGCCTGAGCAGATGGAAGTTGTAAGGATGTAATAGCTGCATGACTGAAATCTACACTGAAATCTGACAGTGTTTTGAATTGAGGGATTGTTGAGCAACAATGCATGGAAAACGCAATGTCAGATGTTCTCCTTGCAAAGAATTCTTTGTTTTTGTACACTATTTAGATGTTGGGTCATCTTTTTGCCCTTATTCTTGTCAAGAATTGGACTGCACTAAGAAGACCCATTGCATTGCATGATGACTTCACCTAACTCTCATACTGTGTGGTTTGTGTTCAGTAGTTTCAAAAAGAAACTATACTAACCATCTACATACTTACCTAGTAGTCACCCATTAACCATCATATCTACCTACCCACCTACCTACAGGAACTATCCCTCACAGGATCGGTTATCAAGATGAAACCTAACTTCAACTCAGTTGCTGTTCTCAGTTGGTCTTCATCCACAAACCAAATCTTAACAGGATTCCAATGGATGGTGTGCTTTGTGGCTGTTGGTACAGTCTGTTGGCCCCCATTTGGGAACATGGCACATGGTTTTAGTGAGAATAGAGTTGTTTGTAAAGTCAGGCGATTAGGGGGCGAGAACAGCCAGTTTCAGCATAATAGGGCATCGAACGTGTAACTGGGGCTGAAAATCTTACTAAAAGAAATAACTGGGACCCAGACTAGTTTTTCCACCAATTTTGGTAGTAAGTTGAGTTTAATCAAATTTCATTACTTTGCGGATACCACTGAAAGAGGGGTTTAGGGGTGAAAGCACTCCCAGAGAGAGGGTGAAGACAGGGTGACTTTTTGGATAACTCTAATGCATATAACTTATACCCTTTAGTAGCAAGTCAGGCTGGAAGTCAGAAAGGTTGAACATGCAAACAGGATAGTAGCATACAATGAACAGCGAAAGTCACTCCAAATCTACATTTCTCTCTCCTAACAGCAAACAGTGAAGACAGAAAGAAAGTTGCTCCAGATCCACATTCTCTCTGAACAGCACAGCATATTGAAGAACAGCCATGATTATCAACTGGTATCAGCTGGTACAACAAGGGATACAACGGGCTTGATACGGAGGAATACCTTATAATATCCAAATTATTGGCACTGACTCAGGCTATCCCC
>Ga0209208_10000813_pt1 | contig 42262 bp, 38 predicted proteins | sample S1TSphfallax_3_FD_187694 | JGI IMG/M metagenome (GOLD analysis project Ga0209208, IMG submission 187694) | Host-associated microbial communities from peat moss isolated from Minnesota, USA - S1T2_Fd - Sphagnum fallax MG (SPAdes) (version 2) | ecosystem: Host-associated > Plants > Peat moss >... | reverse complement strand
TTCCACCAACATGCCATGTTACAAGAATGATCAACAAAAATACTTTGAAAGGAAATAAAATAAAATAAAATGGTACATCAACTAGTGCAAAATGATGTTTTTTCAATTACAAGGACCCAATTTAGAGTAAAAGTTGAGTATAATGGAAAACGATTAATACTATTGCATGAAAGAAACATAGAAAAACAAATTATCAATAAGGTGGTTAGGCTATAACAATGCCTTGGGAAATGTCATAAGTCCAAAACATGAATCATGCCTGCAACTAGACAGGGTAAGAATGAAGAAGAAGGAAATATCTCTAGGTGTAAGCACACAATGCATCAAACATGAGAAGCTCAATGCAACTTCGGAACTTAAAGGTGAAAAATGATTTTAGGTTTGTAATTTCTACAACCAAGTTGCCAAGGACTAACAATCTTGTTGTTTTTGCAACTAAAGTAGAGGGAATGCCCTCCAAATCGGGCAATGCACACACCTAAAGGTGGATTGCATGTTGTAAAACCACTTGCAAAAGTTATTTTTGATTGATGAGATTGAGAAGAAGTATAATGGTTGTGAAATGTTTCAGCAATGCGCGTGTAGAGAAACAACGCGGAGATGTGAGTACTATGCGGAATGGAGTGCAAAACATGTGCGTGACAAAGGACAATGTTGATGCCTTAAAGTGAAAAGGTCAGCAATGACGGTAGGCGGGTGGGCATGGTGGATGGGCAAGCATTGAAAAAAAAAGTCGCATGGGTATGGGGGATGGTGATGGTGATGGTGGGTTATGCCAAAATAGGTAACATGGGGCGAAACTTGTATAGGGTGATGACGTGGCACCTAATGAGGGGTTGAAGGTTACGGTCGAAGGGTGGAAGGAGGAATGGAAGGGGAGTTCCGCCCTTTGCTTCAAAAGAAAAAATAAAGATCGAATTGCTTGAGGCTCACTGAAAAAGAGAGATAGAGAGAGAGAGAGAGACGAAGCTGCAGTTATGGCACTTGCAAGGCGCATTCCCCTCATCAAGTTTCCTAATCGTCGCGGATTACCTGTCCCTGCATCATCCAACTCAGGTGTGTTTCTTTTTCTCTGCTGCTGCTGCTGCTGCTGTCGTCCTTTCTTCTGTCTCTTCTCATGTCTGGAGGTTGCTGTTACATCTTCCTTCTTAGTTTTTGAGATTGATCTAGTGTTTCTTGGGATTGGAATAGACTTGGGTGCAACCCAGCTATTAGGGTTTGACTATTGGATATGGTTTCTCCAAAGACGCGATCATGAAGATGCCGTTGGGTGCTCTGAATGAAGCCGTCGGAGGTTTCATATTTCATGTTTCTTTGCATTCTATTTACAAATGAATCAGGGACCAAGCATTTTGTCACTTACAGAGCAGTTTCAGTCATGACGGTATATGGCATTTGAAAGACCAAAACAGTTTTCGGAGTAGAGCACCATGTGTTTAGTGTCTTTCCTACCATAAGGAGATGTTATAGTTCCGGTGCTCTAATCCAGTAACTCTTTCTCTGGTCGAAGAACTCTAGACTGCCAATTTTGCATTTTGTCTTACTCAATGACGTTTAGGCTATTGTCTGAATCGTGTTGCTGAATTGCTGGTGTCAGGCTTTCTAATTGTTTGCCTTGATTCTCATTGAAACTAGGCTTTTAGCGTTAGGGTTTTGTGAATTTGGAGTCTTAAGAAATTGTGATTTGTGATGGGGTTCTGCCCAAGTGTACATCTTTAGAGGTTTCTGTACAGAGTACCAATCTAGAGGTCTTGAGATCTTTACATAGAAAGGCCTCTGTGGTGCTGCGTGATCAGGAGTACCAACCCCCACAGCACCTCCAGCATCCTCAGCTTCTGTGAAGACTGCCATGCCAGTAGGAGCAGCAGCAGAAGGGGGGACTGCAGCAAGCCAACCACCCCGGACTGCAGTGTCTCCTCAAGAAATTGAAGCTATATTGGTAAACCCCTGCTCTCTCATTCTTTATCTAGTCCTGTCATTTAGTGTGAATTGGGCTCCTAGATAATAGCATCACTGAAGTATACAAGATACAGAATGGTTTTACTGCTTCTAGTCCTTCTGTTTTGACAAGTTTTAAGGCAAAGGGCCAATTTTTCAGTTGTTTCTGTTCCCATAACTCTAGGTTGGTTGTGACTATCTTCATGCGAAAGTCACAAAATCTATGAACAGAAGATTGCTATGAGAATTTACTAATCTTCTAATTTGTGGACCTTGTGTTGCAGCTTGGTGGTGTTGTGTAATCACTATTTTTTCAGATAATGCTCCTTCAATTTTCCTTACCAACTGATGGGAGGTGATGAAGGTGGAACTTATCCCACATCTCCACATATGTCTTGTGTTTGGATTTAGCACACCAATTGAACTTTTACACCCAGTGTGGATTTCTGCAAGTAGCAACTTCTCTGCTTTTGCATCAAGTGAATACTCTTCAGCTGAGGGTGCAGAATGTTTCTTCCAATGAGGTTGCAGTCTGATAAATTTGACAGACCTGACCCTTATATAACTCATTAAAGCATGTTGGTTTCTGTAACTGGAGGTTTTTAAAGGACAATCTATTGGTTATATGCTGTTCTTAACACCCAAAACCTGAACTTTTTTCAATCATGCATCAATGGACAGGACTACTACCCTAAGTGAATTCCAGAGTTCCCAGATGGGAATTGCAAAATGAAACTACTGCAACAGCAAATGTTGAAGAAACGTAGAAAGATCTACTGCCACGGTAGAAAATTCTCCTTGTGGATATCTTTTGAAACCTTAAGGCTCAAAAGATATGGAGTCACTTATAGAACTAGACTAGAATTTATCACCCTTTAACAAACTTGACCATTTGATATGCTACTGCACAGCTGAGTGTGTATGCATGCTCCATTGGGATGTGACAGCTAAAGACATTTAAACTCAATACAAGTTTCCTCACTGTTGGAAGCAACTTAACTACATAATTAGGGTACAGATTAGTGTTGGGCAGGTGTCATATTTTTTGATACCTGTTGTATCCAGTTTTCACAAGATAAATTACAAAAGGTCACTCTTTAATTTAAAAAAAAAACTTGTACACTGAGTCAGGTTCTCAATATTTTTCTAAAGTTTTTTAAACCAGTTATTATGATGTTGGTTTTCATAAATTTGAGAACAGTCAGTTGTCATTTGCTGGTTCTCACTGGTTATTACTTCTTTTTACAAATAAAAAATGAAACCAAAATTACAAAAAAATTATTGATTTTATTCTTTTTCTTAAAATTTCCTAAAAATAAAAAAAATCCAGCACCCCAACCCTGAGTTTGGTCATTCAGGTGAGATTCAAAAAAAAACTTGCAAAAAAAGGACATTAGCATTTAGGGGGTGGTTGAAACTCACAAAACTGAGTTTCATCCTGTCTTTCCCTTTTCCTAAGTGTCTGCATTGCTGCTACATATATTTTCACTGCTCCTAGCAAATACAACTGCTATAATTAGTTCGAACCTTGTGCATTAAATGCACAGCCTTGTTTAATGGTTTTGCATTAACCTTGGCCACTGTTTACCCTGAGAATCTGAGAGTTTCAAATGGGGATAACTGAGTGACAACCTAAGGACATCCAAGGACATTTTGATACTCACCCAACACTAGCACAGATGTGTGAGGCTCTTTGTGGTCAAAGATCTTTCAGCAAAGCGTGGAATGGAACCTGCCTCATATGCAGCCAATCAGGCAGAAGCTTGAGAATAAAAACTCTCCAGTATTTAGTATTACGTAGCAGTTTCAAGTTGACTACCTCCAGATTTGACTACTTATATCATTGCAATTGGGATTTTCTGTTTTCTGCTATCTATCTATGTGCCACTATATTCAGAGATCTTGCAACTAGGCTTTTCTGTGTACGGGTTCTGCTTCCAATCCACTGGAAGAGCTCCTTAAAACATCTCGATGATTTTACAGGCTGCTGCTGGTAAAAAACTAAAAGAAGTGAAAGATTTATTCAGTCTGAAATGCAGCAATATTCGTGATCCAGGATTATGGCACCAATAATTCAGTTTGACCCCCAAAATACACCACAATAACAACCCAAAAAACTGCAGCAGCTGAGAAATAACTCTTTTAAGGCATGAAGCTAAAGAACAGTGCCAGGTTAAATCCTGTCAAACTCCAAGCTGCTTTGTCTGCCTGGTCAGCTCATGGGGGGCTGCAATCTCTTTTGCAAAGGTGAACACCTCATCATCATCCAGACTTTGTAACCTCCTGATCTCACCCAAGACTGACCTGTTATGCCTCAATGCTTCAACAACAATTCCAGTGCCAGCCTCCCCCTCTGTTTGGATCATGGCAGCACCGTCAGCTATATGCATCAGTGCCTCCCCCAAATTGCAGCACCACACACAAAGGGTATCCTGTAGTTGTGCTTGTTGATGTGATGTGCATCAACAGCTGGGGTTCGGACTTTACTCTCATCAATGTAGTCCACACCAATGGCCTTCAAGATTTGAGCCTGAGCAATTAGCATTTGAGTTGGTAAATACATTGTAATTAGAAGAGTCTGAAGAAATATAGCAAAACAAAATACCATCAAAGGAAATGTTAGAAAAAAAAGAAATAAAATGAAACAGCCGCAGTTCTTTTGTTATAAGTTAATACAACAGAAATACCCAATACTAAAAATTAGTGGCCCAATTCATTATACATTTCAGTCAATTTTGCTTATAATAAAATTTCTGAATATTTTTGAAATCTAGTGGTATGGTAAAAAAATAGATTTTCTTGCTCTTTCTAACATGGAGCACTGCTTTGTTTTTCTTAAAGCCCTGAGCTGTGTTTTGAAACCTAATAAAAACAAGCCAACCTTTCCTTAGGTGCTTTTGCTCAATTTTTTATTCATATTAAAAAAAACCTGTTTTCTATTGTTGCTTTGTCAACAAAATGATCTATGCACATGCATCAAGCGAAAGGAGTATAAAACCTGCAGGCTGGATACAAAGAATTCAAGTCCAGCACTAAAATAACTATCATTCCACCAAGCAGTGCAAAGTGCAAAAGGGGCAATTTTCCTCTTGTGAAGTGGTAAAGTAGCAGGTATGAGATCACGACAAAAAATCACAGAGTGAACTCACCAATTCTTGCCTTTGCCATCACAGGTATGGTGATAGCCTTCTTGATCTCCTTGATGAGCCCTTGGTCACTCATCCTTGCCACCCCCTTCTGACTGAATGTCAGCTGGCACTCCAGTGCCATCACTGCAACAGCTCCAGCCTCCTCTGCAATCTGAGCTTGCTCCATCCACATTCACGACGTCCGTGATCAATCCACCCCTCAACATCTGGCCCAGCCCCACCTTCACAGCATAGGTTGTCTTCTTGCTATTCTCCGATAACACTCCATTCCCATCCACTGCCGCCACTCCATCACCTGTCTCCATCTCTCCAATCCTTTAAGCTCTTGGCCTTCAAAACTCTGTCCAAAACAAATGCTCACACCAAATGACATCAATTTGACACATTGGCAATCACAAAAAGCCAAGTGCCCAGTGCTTCAGCCTGCAAAATACATTATATCTTTATATTCATACAAAAGAATGCACATAATCTGCCATGTAAACTTTCTTTCCCACTGGAGATGATAGTGACAATGGAGAAGAAATGCTTGTTACCACTCCTCCAGTCTAGATATCTATCAACATCACAATAGGTCATCGTGAGGTTCAGGGTTTATTAAACAGGTAACAAGAGGGTGTGTGGATGGGTGGCGAATCCAATGGCAATAAATGAAACCTTGGGATGAGCAATGAGAGGAAGGTTCAGGGTTCAAGGTTTAACTAAACCCTAAACCCAGGTGAACTGCATTCATGACAAACATAGAGAAAGGAATGAAATGGCTCTCGTTACAAGGGAAAAATAAGATGAAGAAGGGGCACTCTTGTCACAGCGGATGGAAGATGACAGACCAGGCCGATTGCATCATCAACCGAAGCAAGGGCTAATGATCTCTTGGTAATGACATGCAAATGAGTAGAGGATTGCTTGAACCACCAGAGAATCCATTCAGTTATTGCTATACTCCGAGAATTCAACTATCTATTCTCCTGACTATTCAACTGACTATTTCTTTGGATCGGGATAGCAATCTGTAACGTTGGATTCGAAGCTCCATTGGCGCCGCTACTGCAAGCAAAGACGCGCAGAGGAGAGAGACGAAGATAGAAGAAGAGAAACGCAAGAGACACAAAGCCGGAGCCTGATTTGAATCTCCTCCGTCTGATCCCGACCCGGAATTTTCGTCACCGCCCGATCCCGTCCCCGTCTGCTGTCACGTCTAAGGTATCAAGGTGATGCTGGGGCACAGTGAACCAGCAACCACCAGCGCACAATGAAGGATGGATGCAAAGTGGTCAGGAAACAGTTTTCTGTTGGGTTCCAGGTCCCAAGCTAACCATGGTGGTTAGCTCAGCTGCTTTTTTTTACTACATACCCACTAACAACCTACAAGCAGGTTGTTAGAAGGTAGGTAATAAAAGCAACCCTTACTTATGTATAGACCATCTACTTACCTAGTTGTTGCCTATTTTCCTACCTATCTACTTAATGGTTGAATTGATCACATGGAATATTATGACCAAAAAATTTGGAGGAATTGGTAGTTAAATAAAATCTTTTTATTTTTGCAACTCATCAATGGGATCCCAAAAATCCTCTGACATGAGCCTTTGTATTTTTTTTTTGGTATGTTTTTGTTGTTTAAGATTAAATTCGTCGTTTGCTATGGGTTTTTGTTTTTTTTGTTTAAGAGCATTAAAAAAATTTGGTTTGTTTTTAGAGGTTGTAATAATGTTGCGGGACTTTGATGCACTAATAAATGGGCGAATTTTATAATTGTTCCTTGATAGTTTCATCTAGACATGGTAAAACTTCCAATAAATCATCTTATATTGTGTGATAATCAATCAAAATGTGGGTATGCAACCTTTTGGAATAACTCTTATGGTGAATGTATTATATATGAGAAGGATATTAAAGGCATTCAACCTAGAATTGGGAGTAAAAATTTTGGCTTGAATTTGGAACCAATGTGTGGCCAATGATATTTAAACTTTTCTATACCATGTAGTCTACATTCATATCAAAGTCATCCTACCTTCAAATAATCTAAGCATGTTGAGGGTTTGATCATTTGAAATGATTCTGTTTGAAACTACCATAAAGTAATGTACAACTTTGGTCCTTGTGGTGACCATTTTACTACTTAAATGTCTTGAGCTTCAACTTTTTATAACTTGGACATTAGATTTGAAAGACAATTAATATCCTCTTGTGAGCATTGTTGGAGTGTTAGTGTTGAAAAAAATAACGAAATATCATAGAGGATCTTGGTGTTGTAAGTGGGAGGAGATAAACTAGTGGTGAAGTTGGTTTCTTGCTTCCTTGAAATTGTGGGTAAAAACTCAACAAGGACTAGTAAAACACACCAAACTCTTTTATTAAGACAAGTTTTTATGGTGGATGACATGAACAACAGCGTGTAAAATAGTAGAACATATAAATTATTTGCGTGTTAAGCAAGATGAATTTTGATGGTGGATGACATAAACCATGCAATGTGCAAAAAAACAAAACATATAATTTTGTTGTATTGTGTAGAAAGATAAGTTTTTATCATGAAGGACATGAAATGTGAAATGCACAAAAATCACACATGGCTCCGTAAATAGGCTCCAAGTGAAGTTTGCTAGGGGGGTTATTAATTGCCTTCCATTTTATTTTGATTTTGGTCCAAACAATTGTGATAGGTAATTTGTATTCTTAAACAAAATGGACTCATTGCAGTTATTTGAACATTTACTTTCAATATCAAGCCTTCTAACTTGAGTAAAGGTCCAACATGGACATTTGGAAATAAAACACAAATACTTTGTTTTGTCCTGTTGAGATCTCTCAAACCATGGTATTTCATGTTATGGTCTTGATATCTTTGGAAAGCTCTTGATTTTAGATTGTTTGGATCTATGTTGTGGAAGCTATTGATTACTGAACAATTTTCTTAGTGAAAATTAAATAAAATTGAAACTGAAAATTGTGTTGGAATATGGGGGTGTTGTTGGTGTTGTTGGAAAGCCCTTGGTGAATCAGATTTAATACATTTATTTCATAATTTTCAGAGGTAAGGTGTGGAAGATATTGATTTTTGAGTGGATTTTGTTCTGAAAATTCAAACAAATTGCAAAAAATGGGTTTGAAAGGAAAAATAAGTTGAGCCTTCAATGTGTTTACAGTACTAGACTTACAAATTTTCAATTCTGAAAATGTGAAAACAAAATACATTCACACCAGTGAACATTATATTACATAATATGATTTTTATACTAGTTTTTTATTAAAATTTCAGTGTCACTGAACAATGGATAAATGTTTTCTCAATTAGATCAAACTAATCATCTATGTCATAAATTTCAGTCATGGCTTTTAACTAAGATGATTGAAACTACTAATTGAAATGAAAATATTAAATTAATAATAATAATATATTAAAATTCTAAATTGGACTACCTATGGACAAATCCAAAGTTGCATTAAAACGGTGGGCCAAACTCCAAATTTATAATATTATTATATAAATTATGTAAATATAATAAGTAATCACATATTAAATACATACGTAATAATTAATTTTCATTAATGTATTAATAATAGTGATGTAGTTATATTAATTATTATAGTTTATTACAATTTATATAATCACAATAAGTTTTTTAATTTTATGTGTCTACTAATAAAATTAATGTGATGCAACAAGAATGCAAGAACACAAAGCAAACTTGTAAAATGAATTCATGAAATGACATGAACATAGGCCAAAAAAAGTGACAAAAACAAATAGTGATAAACACAAGATGAAAAAATGAAATGACATAAACCTAAAGTCAACAAAAAGTTGGAAAAACTAAAAGTGCAAAAACATGAGTTACAACAAATATAGAAGTTAGGTGAAAAATGCATACCTAAATTTCACATGAAAAATATTGAAAAGCAAAATAGGTAAGAATTGCATGAAGGATGTTATAAAGAAGGTTGCAAACATGTGAAAACCACGAGAAGGATGCAAGATGCACAAATAACAAAGCAAATAGAAGAGTGTTAAGTGGTTGTTTGACAACCATGTCAAAGGGAATACTGCAACACAATGAAAGCCTGGATTTAAGCAAAGATGAATAATGGACTTGTCTCCTCCTTGTAACTACCTTTCTCCATTCCCGACTAAGGTAAAACCTTTACCACTAGTTTGCAAATACCCTTTCAAAATCTTGATCACCGTTGCCATTATCATTATCTTTTTCTAGCATACCCTCCCTTTCAAAGTGAAGTTTAAAATTTAAACTGAAAGATTTGTCTAATTAAATTAGAATACATTCCATAATTTTAAAAAAGTTATAAACTTCCACCTTCTTTACCATTAGTTTTATCTTTTTCTTATATAAGTGAAGCTTAATGATCATAAAATTAAAAACAAAAAAATTAATTTAACTATTAGAGTACATTCCATAATTTTAAAAAATGATTATAAAATTAAGAAACCTCGATTTCCTTTATCATTATTCTTACCTCTTTCTCACATTTTCAAAATGAAGCTTAAAATTAAAAATTTGACTAATAAAAAAAAGTCTTACTCTAAGTTTGGCACTAACATAACTAAGATTTCAAACTTGAAAAATGAGGGTTGGTGATGACCCAAGATCATAGAGTTCTGGTGGCTCTTGTACACTTTCAATGCATTTGCCATAGCAAAAGATATTGTAAGGCAAATTCATCTTTGGGTACAATTGAAATGGTTTTATATGAGCTGTAGTTTCTAGCTATAGAATGTACCCAAAGATGGATTTGCAAATTGCAATCCAAGTAACATTCTTTAAACCTTTGTTATGTCATTTCTACTGTATTGGAAATCTAACTAAACTTAGTTCATAAATTCTATTATATTGTAAATATTGTCAAATTATTTGGAAAATTCTCAAATTCAATTTCAGACTTTAAAAATACATTTGATGCTCAAATTAAGAAAGTATAGTCTGGACTAATCAAGGATGTAAAATCCCATTGTAAAGCAGTTGGGAAAATTCCAGGTGCATTTGAAGGGCACTTCATTTTGGAGTTTGTGAATATCAGATCTTGTTTACCAGGGCATCCATGGCCCCTTATTTCAGGAAAAGCCACACCCTCAGGCTTCACCACACAAATTTTGCTCACTACCTAATAACACAAGGCAGGTTGTGGATGGCTGCTTTGTCAGGTGTGCCCATATTCGACCCGGCATTTGACCCTTATTACCTCCCATGGGGGCCTCCCATTTAAGGACCAACATTTCTGGGGGATAATCAACAGTCCACAACCCATTTTCTAGTAGGTACCAGCCCGTGCAATGGGTACCTCCAGTGCCCACCAAATGGGTCTTAAGATAGACCCTTCTCATATATATAAAGATGTGTAAAGCCCGAGGGAGAGGGCATTATCAAAATAAGGATGGGCCAGGTGAGAGAGTTGAGCACAAGCCTGATTTCAATAAAGCTTTTGCTTGCAAGCTTTACATGGCATAACAAGTGTAGCAACCTTTGGAGAGTGGGGGCTTCATAATTTTCAGGCCTACCTCCACCAAACACTGACATGACACACACCATATTTCACAATGATAGCTATCAAGGGTGCAACATTGTCAGCAGCAATAATCTGCAGTAAGGAAGGGAGCAGCAACTTAAATTACAATGTACAGAGAGTACCTGATATTCTGCAATTTAAACAATCTGTAGCATTGAAAGAAGCTTTCTTTTCTCACTCAAGCGCTTCCAAATCCCACGAGTACGCTGTCGGCGCCTGAACTTGGTTCGTTGATTCAGCCACTTTGAGTAAATGCGGCCCTTCTTGCAGACTATAAAATCATTTAGGTCATCAAAGCTGTCCTTGGTTGGGTTCTTTTCTAGTTGCATAATTTCTGTTACAAACGGATTGCCACCCACTGTGATGGCTGGCACATCCTCCTCTGTATCTAATTGTTTATGCTTCCCCTTGGCTTCAACTTTTGGGCTTTTGTTCTCTGCTGCACCATTTCCCTTAGGAGATGACCGGTGCTGTGTAAGCTTTTGGATGATGGGAAGTGTTGAAGGTCGCAGTTGCCTTCCTTCCAACAATGTATTGGGTACACAAACTGGCTCTGCAGTACATTCCTTTTCTTCTTGCAACATCTCGTCTCCACTTTTTACAAGATGTTTTGTACTTATTGGAATAGATTCTCGCCAGGCACTACCTAAGAGAACCATGTCCATAAATTCACAAAGCTCATTCAGAAAGGTGTTGATTTGCAGAATGATTGGGACTGTCTTGTCTCCCAAAACCTGCACAGCACCACACAAATAGCTCCATTGTAAATCATTTATACCTGCAACCATTGAATAGCTGATAAAAACTATACAGTATGCTGGGAAAAGAGCACTGTACCGCATCCAAATGTGGATCCCCAAGTACACCCAGCATACACCCAATGATGTGCCTCACATAACAATCAGGCCAGTTTGAGTGATCCATTTGCATTTCAATGCAAGATTTGTCCTGGACAACGCCCTCATCCTTGTGACTTTGATGATTTGTAACTTGAGTAGACTCTGTAAGGGTCCTCCTCCACTTATCCTCCATTAACAGAACAATCACAAGTGATTCCAGTAAGTGAAAATACTCAAGCAAAAGGCCTTCTGGTATGTTGTTTTCAACCTCATGGAACAATATGTCAGCAAAGACAACAAGGGCATGACCAACAGCTCCAGGAGTTATAACATCCACTGATTCAGGAATGTATTTGCTAAATGCTCCAGTGATACCTAAAAACACAAGATGAAGATCCCCTGAGGTCATGTCACCAGGTGCACAACCCTCTGCTTCCTGGCTCAGTTTATATGCAAATCCTGTTATAAAATCCAAAGCAGAGCTCATTAGATGTAGAGCACTCGCCACCAAGCCTGACTTGTCTTCTTGCTTTGGTACACTATAATCACACTCATGTCCATGCTCACTCCTGTATCCAAAATCTTGGACTTGAACAAACTCATCTTCATCACAGCAAGTATGATAATTGGGTTGTTCAGGCCCTATCTGGAGGTTTGCCTCCTTCATCATTGCTTCCAATGCCACCTGCAACTTTTGACTCAGCAAGCCACCGAGTTTTATGTACTCTAGAAGACACAACTCCAGTGATTGCCTTGAGAATCCAAGACTTTCATTCTGGCCACTGCTTGAAAATGTTTTCACGTCAATTCCTGATTGTGGGCTTGAGATGTGATTTGCATGTAATGACACTGCAGTCTCAAGAACTGCTGAAGCAAGACTAAAAACTGCTTGAGGTGGTAAAATCTCAATTGCTGATGTTACATGTCCTGCTGTCACTTTTTTGTTCTGAAAGATTCTTGCAGTTACTGATTCAGTAAACCATTTCCTTGAGGGCATGGCTATGTCTTGTACAGAATTTAAATCTGAACTCCTAATAATGCCAACAGGACCTGCTTCAGTTGGCATACTGGAAGCTGCTTCCAGGGCTCCAGAAACCATATTGATAACATGCCCGAGAAAAAATTGTGGCACATCATCATTGATGACACTGTCAAGGAGCAGTACCCCAGCTTGCAGGCTCAGTTCACAGGATCTTCTGATGATTTTGTTTTTGGGCAGGCAAGGAGTGAAGTCAGTGAAGTCCAACTCAGTGATCGACAAAAAGGAGAGAAGAACATGTGCAAGGGTTGCCTCAAGTGTTGATCTCCCACACAATTGTATGCTGCTTCCTGAGTCACTTACAGTCTCATCCTGTGCAATCAGAAGCTCAACATCTGGATGGAGTAAAAACTCATCTATGTATACCTGCACCATAGTTCCACAGAAAGTGTGACTTCAGAGAAGAGCTCAAGATATCAGTATTTTGTTCATGAAGATTATGTAACAGCAAGTGTACAGATCGGCTGACTTACTAGCATACCTCGAGCATGGCACAGAGAGTTGGGGCTCGATGTGAAATGATCTCCAATGAAGCTTCATGTACGTTGTGTCCATCCACACACTTCTCACTGAGGAGTAAACAGAGTTCTGATGGTGTGCACAGTTTCTGAAGTATAGCATCCAAAGCTATGCCTGCTCTATATCGCAGACCAGTGTCAAAGAGTTCAAGCAAAGGAAGAATATGAATGCAACACCGGAGAGTTTGAGCAGTGAGGTTCAAATCCAAGTGTGTTGAAGGGAAAGGATTCCAGTTCTCTATTATGATCTCCTGATCTGAGAAGAAAAATGGTACAAGTTGTGTGAGCTCCTGGAAAAGCAGGTCATGAAGGTCCAGCAGTTCTCCGTAGCTGATTTGGACATTCCTTGATCTGACAATTGCTTGCACTGTGAGATCTTTGACAGCAGTGGGCGAGGGAGGACTGAAACTTGACCCCAAGCATAACAAAAACCATGATAGATTCTTGAGAATAGGTACCTTGCAAACCTGCCAAAACAGCATAATCACCTCAACTGTTGTAATTCTTCTCAAACCCTAGACTAGGGGAAGCCAAAGTCCACTGATAGTCTATTATGCCACCTCTTCCACACCCAGCAGCCAGCACTAATGCTGCATTCTGAATGGACACTGATAATTCCCATCCCTCCAGGTTCTTTTGCTGACCTACTGGCCGGTCTGGGTGGGCTTTGTGTACCATCTGCTGGCGTTTCCAATTGTCTGATGTGCCTAACCTTAGCCTAGAGGCTTGAGCCTTCATCTGACCTATTTCAATGTCACAAACTCCTAAACTGGAATGTCAAAATTGTCAAAATTGTCAAGTCCCATTATTCTCAAAGATAGCAGTGTAGGTTTTCTACAAGGTCTAATCTCTGGATTGCAAAGGGTTCCGAATAGAAAACTACAAGGCAGGGTCTAAGATTTGTGCACAGGAAAGATCAGCATGCTTAAAGCCCACTTTGTCCATAGAAGACTCATTTCATGATAAACAATCAAGGACCAGTGGATTCAAAGCAAACCTCAAAGCCAGCATGGAGAATTTTTCATTAAACGTGGTTCAGACCTTCATGTGAACTCTAGGAACTGGGCCTGGTAGACAATGTGCTCATCCTGGCGATTAGGGGTTTGAATATGTGTTTCTCCAAGACAAATGACCCTTACCACAGACACAATGGTTGTGTTTCTCAAAGAAAAATGACCATTGCCATAGTAATGCTTGTGTGTCTCAAGACAAAACCTAGGTCACTTCCTTGAAACGTTTCACAGAGAGCCACATACAAAAAGGGAATTCCAAGAGGGTTTTCATGTGGATCTTGTGTTGCTGGTCCTTCGACAGATCCAAGTAGAACAACATAGAATGCTACTGCACAGAGAAAGAAAAAGAAAAGAAGAGTACCGGATCCAAAGATGTAAGGGCAGAGGCAAAGCTGGCCAGAGAGTTCCACTGCTCATCATCGAAAAATCCCCAGTCATAAGCTCCTCTCGCCATGTCCTCGTCCATTCTTCTACATGCACTCCATCACCACGACACTCACCTGCTTCCGTTATCGCTTGCAACACCACCGCTAAGCCCTAAACCCGAATCCCTAACCCCTAACCTCTCAGAACTAATTACCCTCCACACAAGTTCTTGATGCGCATGCTGCTGTAAGCTTGACCATCATCACGACAATCACCCGCTAAGCCCTGAACCCTAATTCCTAACCTCTCAAAACCCAAGTACTCTCCACTCCAGCTCTTGATGCACATGCTGCTGTAATCTTCACCACCGCCACGACACTCACCCGCTAAGCCCTAAACCCTAATCACTAACCTCTGAACAAACCCAATTACACTCCACACAAGCTCTTGATGCACTATGCTGCTGTAATGTTGACAATCGCCACGAGACTCACCCGCTACCATAATCGCTTGCAACACCACCGCTAAACCCTAAACCCTAAGCCTCTCAATGGATTCCCTACTCTCCACCAAGCTCTTGACACACATGCTGCTGCTGCAATCTTGACCATTGAAATTCTTGGGATCTGAGTTTTAAAGATTCTACACCTGACATTCTGCCAGCCAGAAAACGTTTCCACCTTCCGTTGTTCATGTTGTTCTCGAATGACATTCCAGCAAACGAATCAAGAATCTCCGACTGCAGTTCCACTGTCCAACTATCTGTTCTCACTTGACATTCCAGAAGCGACGTAATCTGTCGAACCTGTCTCTCTTCATGCGCACATTACACACTCCTGTTGTACATTACACACTTTCTCTCATCGTACTTCTGTTTTCACTCGACATTCCAGCAATCCCCGTAATAACTTTCCACCGTCTAACTGATTATGAACTCGACATTCCAGTTGACTTGTAACTGTGCATCGTTATAATCACCACACATTCCGCCAGCTAACGCCGATCGTCACCGTGGCCAATCAACGATCAGATCTGACTCAAAGAGGATAGGCTTCCAAACCCTAATCAAAGCTCCTTCTTCTCTCTCTCTCTTTCTCTCTCTCTCTCCCGAAACCCTCTCTGGAATTCTCCGTTGGGAACTTGTTGTGTTTTGCGGCCAGTCTGCAGGCGACCAAGAACTCGCGTCTCCCGTCCGGGGTTTTTTTTTTTTTTGGCCTCTCCCTTTGATCCCCCCCGTGCCTAGCCATGGCTGTGTCGCGGATGAGTACTGTCGTATTCACCTCTAGTTGGTCCTGTCTTTTTGGACGCTCGCAGAGCGTGTTGCACAACAGTGGTTCGAGGATGGTTATGGTGGGAGTGCCGCTTGGATGTCGACTGAAGATTGCAGCACCTTTGTCTTTTGGTAGCGGGAAGTCCGTGAAGAATGTGTCGACTAGCGTGGTACGTGCTGGATTGGAAGATAGCATTATCAACTTCGACTACTTGACCAAGAATATGCCTATGACTACTCCACTTCCGCCTTTCGATACCATGCCCGGTTCCATGCCCTATGAACGCAGAACTCCGCCTCCGCCTCCGCCTCCTGCTTACGACAGCCAGCAACGCTCGAAGCCCTACGAACGCAGCAGTTTTCTTGAGGACAGCCCACTAGGCGCGACTCCAGTTGAACGCACTACCCCGCCTCCTCCTGCGGTCGAGGAAGGCCCGAAGCTTTATGTAGGCAACTTGCCGTGGACTTGTGACAGCCAGCAGCTGGCGGAGATCTTCCAAGACTGTGGCACCGTCGAACTTGTGGAGGTACTGCTGCTGTGTTTCTTTCTCTTTTGCATAGGGAAATGTAATACTTGCTGTTGTGAATGCCATGCTAACCTTTTGGAAGCCAGTTGAGGGGACTGTTTTGCTCATAGTTCTATTCTGTTTGCAGGTCATCTACGACAGAGAAACGTCCAGAAGCCGCGGGTTTGGTTTTGTGACCATGGCATCGCAGGCAGAAGCGGCTGCCGCCAAGCAGACGCTGGATGGATACGTAAGTTTTCTTCTTTCTTTGTATTTTTTTTAGAAACCCATGGCTCAACGATGGTAATTGCCATGTCTTTTATTGGAGGAGGCATAGCACTGTGAAACATACTAAGGTGGACATGCTAGGCCTAATCAACTGAACACTACATGCAGTTCTTGGGGTTTATCTCCCAGTATTAGACATTGAGTCTTTCTCCTACATTCACAACCTTGTGTACCACCACATCTTGACAACAATTGTTTGAATGCCAGTCTGCCTAATGGGAGGGTCTTGCCATGATTTCTTTTGTGATCTGTGTGGAGCATGATTGGTGGGATATTGTGCTGCAGATGCTTGGAGGGAGATCTTTGACAGTTAGCTTTCCACAGTCGAATCGTGACAGACCACGCCCTCCTCCACGAAGGGAGTTTGGTGGTGGCAATGGTGTTGGTGCTGGCAGTTTTGACAGTGGAAATAAGCTTTTTGTTGGCAACTTATCTTGGGGAGTGGACGATGCAAGTCTTCAGAATATGTTCAGTAGGTATGGTACTGTTGTGGACGCCAGGGTGGTTTATGACAGAGAAACGGGCAGGTCTCGCGGGTTTGGCTTTGTAACACTTTCAAATGCCGATGAGGTGAATGAGGCTATTCAGAATATGGATGGAGCGGTGAGTCAAGTCTCTTCTTTCAACCTTATTGTCCTATGCCTGCTTGCTCATTTTGAAGTAATGCCTGTCGTCCCAAATGTTATAGGTTGCTTGCCCAAGATACATTGGCAAATTCATTGGGTCATGAATGGCTATGTCCCGTAACACTATTGTGTCTCCTGCAACAGGATTTTGATGGGAGACAGATACGAGTAAACTTGGCAGGAGACAAGCCCCCCCCAAGGATTCGTGAATACTGAGGGTTTCGGTTTGGGGACAATTGTGTAGTGGGTGTGGTATCCTCATAGTTGTAAGTTTTGGTAGTGATCCTGAGGTGTGAGTCCTGTTCTTTGAGGTTGTAAGCAACATGAATGATTCTGTCAGGGTTGTGATGGACACCTACTGCCTTTCAATGCCCACTGTAGCTCCTAAATCTAGGAGAACTAGTCTCTTTGGACAATGAGGTGGTTTTCAAGCAGATTGTGAGTGAGGTTCTGAAAGAGCTTAATCCACAAAATTAGCACCGTTTTTAGATCTATCAAAAGAATATGAATGACTGGAGTTTCTGTTTAGACTCTGCTGTTTTGGGTGTACATTGAAGTTGATTCACATAAGTCTCTCTCTGCTTTGTATGGATGAAATCTCATAGTTGGGACAGCTGAATAACTTTGAAGTCTATTTTAGTGTTGATTTTGAACAGATTTGCCAGTAGTGGTGATAACACAGTCAAACTTCTCTGACACTTGAAGAGGCTGAACTCTTTTGAAGAGACTGGTGTGAATTTGAATTGTAGCTAATCTTTTGACAGGATCAAGACTCTTCACACTTTTGGAGCACAGGAGTGGAGCTTAGGAGATAGATCACAAGGAGCCTTTGGTTGCTGACAACAATACTGGATTTGTTCTATGCTCCTGTCATTGGACATCTACATTCTTTTCTCTTCAAGGGTTAGCTGTCTGTGCCTCACCAGATTATAGTAGGTCTAGGATTACCCAACCTATCAACTTGAGTTTTATTACTATATGTATGCTGCCTGAATTGGGTCCACCAATAGATCATGGAAACATGAAATTGGCCACATATCTGCAGTGCCTATCTCTCATGTTTTGCAAAGCATTCCCAAGCAGAACTTGTGCCAGATTGTTTGACCCTGTACCAAATGGGGCTTGTCATTCTGCTTGTGCAACTCACTCTTAAATCCTCCCAAGTGCCTTGACACTCATTGGTGGCATCTGTGTGTCTCTCATAGGATTAAGGATAACCCCACCACCTGTTATGTTGTGGCTGAGTGGGCAAAATGATATTACCCTTGTTGTTCAACAGATTTTGAAAATGGAGAGACTTCACTGGTGATATCTACTTGAATCTGTGTCAAACATGTGGGTTGCAATTCCTTTTGAAAAAAAGATTGCAAATCGTATAGAACATAGGTATATGTTGCAAGGACTGATGTTTACAAGTTACTCAATTTCTATGACCTAATTCATTCCTTACACAAAACACTAACCTCCTATCAGTCTTACGCTTGTAACCAACGAGCATGGTATGGCTCTATCATCAAGCTCCTGTTCACACTTGGTGGAATTATTTAGCCTGTTCACACTTAGTGTTAATAAAGCATCTACGGAGATGACTCATTCATCCATGTGCCATCTTGGATTTCTGTTCCCATTAGGTTTCCATCCCCTTTCACAGAGAGCTGTGTGTCTTCTGTGGCAAGAGTCATGGAAGACACTCCCATCCCATCTTCTTTCTTTGTCTTTTCTTCTTCTCTCTGTACTCACGTCTCTGCTCTGCTGCAATGCTCCATTCCGCTTCCTCCGTCTGCTTTTGCTCACTTTCGCTTCCTCGATTCTTCCCTGCAGTGTTGGTTCAATTTCCACTCCTCCCCATCATCCGTTCTCCATTTCATTTTCTGTTGAGCGATCGATTTTGTGAGCAAACAATGTAGGACTGGTTTCGTGTTTTTTTTTGTTTTTTGTTTTGTTTTGTTTTCCTCTTTGGGGTTGCAAGAATTGGTTGCGTATTTTTTGCTCTGAGACGTCGGAGCTTTCTGGAAGAAAAACATTGTCGTCGTCATCATCACCAACATCATCTTCACTTTCTTTCTGTTCAACGGATGGATAGATAGATATCTGGGTATGATGATACAAGGTTTTTTTTTTCTGGTTTTTTGGGGGTTTGTTTGAGCGAGAATTTTATTGCTGATAAGCGTCTAGGATTTTCTAGGGTTGGGGAAGTGGAAGACTCGTCTCTGCAAGAGAATTTAATTGGTTTTCTGGTTGCTTCTTTTTTTCCTCGTTCTCTCTCTGAAGAAGTGGGATCGATCGATGGAATTGATTTATTGATTTCGTTTCTTGAGAATCGAGCGCTGGATTTGGGGGAAAGGAAGAGAGGATGAGGAGGAGGATCAGCAGCTGTCGAGAATTCTAGAATGGGTTTTGTTGAGAGATTGGGCATTGATGATCCAAGGTGCAGGGTTTCGTGCAAGAGGAAGAAGAGTAATGTAAACTAGCAAAATTGCTGTTTCTTTGAAGAATTGAAGATTATCGGCTATCACCAGGCACGATCCCAAAAGGTATCTATCTGCTGTGGGCAAGAAGGATCTGGACATGAGAGGGACGAAGGCAATTCTGCGGGCAGTAGGGAGGGTTACCCCAGCAGCAGGTCCAACTAGCGGATCTATCTTACCTCTCCCTTTTTCTTCGCCTCCTTGCATTGATTGCACAATCAGACGGTCTATTGTTCCCCTCACCAGTACCCCACAGCTCATGGACACAACCACATGTCCCTGCTTCGTTGAATGTAAGCCCTGGAACAAAGATTTTTGTTCTTGAAAGCTTGATCATAACCACCCATCTTTTTGTTGAGAAAAAGCCAGAGTTTCAGAGGGAAATATCATACAATCATGTGATGGATGTATCAACTTTTTCAACCTCAAACTGCAGCAGCATTATCTTCTTCAGTTTTCATTTTATCCTCTTGTTCCTCATCTTCTTAATTTTCATTTATCCTCTTGTTCTTCGTCATCTTCTTCATTTTCAGTTATCCTCTTGTTCTTCATCATCTTTTTCTTGTGTTATCTATGGTCAAACATTTTGACTGAGCCTGTGTTCTTGCAGAGTGACAAGGCATGTGATCTTGCATCTCTTCCACATTCCTCTGCCACTTTTATGTCAAAACTTTCACATTCAGATCTGATTAACACTTAACAATGTTAGTTTGTTGGGGCATCCATGTACGTGGGTTTAGGGTTTAAGGTACTGTGGAGAATTTTCAGTTTCAGATCTTCGCAGGTTGCTAAAGGGTTTCCCTTTTTCTGGTGCAGGGATGAGGAGTCTGCATAAAGCTCTTATTGTCAAGAGTTTTTTGAAGGAAGGTTTTGTTCTTAATTCTCCACCAAATTCAAGAGACCATTGGAAATTGATGATGGAGATGGCTGCAGGGTTCAGCCTGCTGTTTGGAACGGCCAGTGGATTTTCTCACCCCTCTGTCAATGAGAAAGCAATGGTAAGTTGTGCATCCTCTGACACTGCTTACTGCATCAATAATCACCAATGTGGTAACTCCCCTGTTTTCTTTCTGGTTGGTAGGGTGATGATGACCTTCCTAGTGAGTCAAAGGAAGAGCAAGCATTTCAGCTAGGGAGTGCAGTGGATACACAGGAGGTGGTGCAGCAGGTGCGGAGTGGTGTTGATGACCGCATAGTTTGCCTCAAGCTTTGTGACCAAATTCTGCCCCCTCTCACCATTGCTGCTAAAGGTCAGCAGGTACTTTCTTTCTTTACTTTGCTGTCCTTGTATGCCACTGGTTCTATCTCATCCCATCTCTATGTCGAGCTCTTGCACAATTGGTGTCAATTGGACATTACTGTGGTTTTATTAGTCACTAAAACCCAAATGTTATAACTCCCAATAGACAAGAGTGTGTTCAGAGGGATCTCTGGGCATTTCTGTTTCAGTCTATCCTTGAAATTATTCACCCAGAGTTTGGTGTGAATCCTCTATTCTTTTGGAAGTCAATGGTTTGAAAGGGATTTTGTAGGCTTTGAGCATTTGCTTGAGTGGTTTTCATCTATTTGAGTTGGTGTTGGTGGGGCCCAGGTGTCAGTTCGGTTTCCAATGTCACCAACGTGTGATGTTTCACATTTGATAGTGGATGTGGTGTCCCGCCTTGGTGAACCCACAAATGATGGAAACAATGGCAGCGAAATGGTTGTGAGAGCTTGGGACAGGTAACATGGATGTCAGCATGCAAAGCTTTCAAGGCTGCTATAATGTCTATAACAGATTACATGCAGTTAACTTGCATAAGAATAAAATCTGGATCCATTTTGGACAGTTGAAGAATTTCTTCAATCATTAAGCCTACTTATGTTGTGTGTATGCCATCACTTCAGCATTCACAATTTAGTGGAGTGGCAGGGTCATGTATAATGTAGTACTCTGGCTAAATGAATTATGCAGCTGGTTAAGAGTTTGAGTTTGATGGGAGAGCTGATTTATCTTTCCTTGGATGTTTTGGAAAAAGCAGTGCAGTGGCTAGGCAGCTCACAATATCATCTCCAGGCACTACTGGTCTGCCTACCATGGGTGGTGGCTCAGATCAGCCAGCCAGTAATCAAAGTCCAGCCATGATCACAGAGACGGAAAATCTTTGTGTCCTGGTCTTTGAACCCCTTCTCGGTGGTTTTGAATCCTCAGTAAGTCTCAGTATATCTCTTTTTAAATGCTCAGGAGTATATCTTCAAGTTTCCCAGGGACAGCATTCAAATTAGTCTTGTGAGGATGTACTAACTTGTGTCTGCCAGGTGTCATTTTCTTCTTGATACAGGAAGTAGAGTTTCTCAAGAAAGGTTTTCTCTCTTCAAAGGAGCTGGATGCTATTGTGAGCTCACTAAGCATTGCAGGCGGAATTGACCCAGGGATTGAGGAAAGGACAGGTGCCAGGCAAGCATCAAAGGAGGCTGAGGGTGTGCCAGAAAGTTCTGGGGATGGATCAATTGAAGGTGGCACATTTGATGGGTCAACATCCAGAAGTGGTCGGAGATACCCAGCACCTTCAGGCCCTAGCAAACTTTCAAAGGAGAGACTGCCTGAGAGATTGCCTGTGACAGTGAAAGCAAAAACTCTTGAAGGTTTAGAAGCAATGGGTGTGAAGATCTATGGCCTTGAAAACAATGGTGTTCTTGAAGGCGAGCATGTCTCATGGGACAACATTGCTGGATATCATGACCAAAAAAGGTGCCCATTTGTGATTTCAGATTTCTTTCAGACCTCAGGGGTTTGAATTTTCAAGGGGAGGCCTGTTTTTAGGTGTTGAATATAATGACTCCTCTAAGTTCGTTACACTTGCAGATCAAAAGTTAATAGCTGGTAGTTTGTAATGGGGTCAGGGAAATAGAGGATATGGTTCTTCTGGCATTGAAAAGGCCAGAAGTCTATGACAGCATTGCACGTGGCACCCGGCGCAGATTTGAGTCAAATCGGCCCCGCGCAATTCTTTTTGAAGGTCCTCCAGGTGACTACACTCTGCCATAATCTATATTGCAAACCTGTTCTGACTGGAGTCACCTGAATGTGCACAATATGTTGGATTGGTCATGCAATTAGATTCTGGCTTTGCCCCCCTTCTAGTTGACTAGATGGGATTTATTGTTCTCCATTGCTTGACTTCTGATAAAATGGTCAACCAAGCATAAATACTTTGTTGATCCGGAATCGCAAGCTCTTTTTTGTGGTGGTTGTATGATACAGGGACTGGCAAGACATCATGTGCCAGGGTCATAGCAAGCCAAGCTGTATGTAACCTTCTTGCTTGAATCTGTCAAGATGTTGCGTTTTATTGAGGGTTTTACATGATGCGTTTAGGTGGTCTTTTCAGTATCACTCTGTATATGGCTTAGGAGATGACTGATCTCTTGAGACTTTCACTGTTTCACAATGGATGATTGTCTGGTTTCATTGCAGGGTGTACCACTGCTGTATGTTCCTTTAGAAGTGGTAGTGTCAAAGTATTATGGAGAAAGTGAGCGGCTCCTTGCCTCCATATTCACTGCTGGCAATGAACTACCTGAAGGGGCCATTATTTTTTTGGATGAGGTGAACCTGCTTTTGCCTTTCCCGTGGAATTGGGTTAAGGAAATTGTGAGGTTTTTTCTTAAAGTTGCTGGTTGATGGTCCACTTTTATTGTTGCCAATTTTCCTTGAACATCAGGAAAGGATTGGTGATGTTTTGGACACTTGGTCAAATACATTACAGTTAAATGGTTTCTGTTAAGCTGGGCACAAACCAACATGGAGAGGTCAATAAATTGCACAAGACAGTCACTCAACAGTTCATGGACTGCTGATTCTTCTGCTTGGAGTAGGCTCTTACTGACATCTGTCAGTATACCTGTTAATGAACTTTAACTTCTGAGTTTGATTTGTGCTGTGCATAAACAGATTGATTCTATGGCTATGACACGAGATGGTGAGATGCATGAAGCCACACGTCGGATGCTCTCTGTACTTTTGAGACAGGTATGTAATGCTTGTACTTTCTTTGTGAAGCAGGTTTTGTAGACACCTTGCTTGTCTCGCTAATTTTCCTTGAATATGTTTGCTGACAATGTTGTGTTTGAGATCATAGAATTTCCTTTTCATTCCCTCTGAAATTAATTGCTAATACATTGTTTCAGATGGATGGGTTTGAGCAAGACAAGAGGATAGTTGTAATTGCTGCCACAAACCGGAAGCAAGATTTGGACCCAGCACTGCTCAGGTGACCATGTTGTGGTATTTCTTGCTGTACATGTGATCAACATACATTTGTACTGTTTTTGTGCTCATGCTTATTGGCACTGTAGAAAAATTAGGTAGAAGCCTTAAACTTGTTGCCCGATAGCACATGGTAAGAGTAGATGGATGTGAATGATTGGTTGAGTTCAAATATCCAAAGCTTCTCCAAAGTAAGAAAACATAGAGAAGAACATATCTGCTGATGGTTCATTCCCGAAGTTTTCTCTGACTGTTCCTCCATGCTGGTGTTTTGTGGGTCTTTAAATGAAGTCGGTTTGACACATCAGTAGCCTTCAACCTGCCTGATCAAAGTACCCGGGAGGAGATTGCATCACAATATGCTCGCCATCTTACATCTACAGAGCTGAAGGCTTTTGGATCTGCAAGTGAAGGGTAACCTTTTTGACCAAGAAGCTGGTCAATGTTTATGTGACTTTATGTTCAAGTTCATGTTCTGCTAGAAATGGATGACTTGGTGATGTGCTTGCTCACATTTCTTTGTTATATGTCTGAAAGTCGTTTTTTTAGCCATGGTTATGCGTTCATTTGTGCGATTCCCCGTGTGCTTTTCTGCACTGGATAACATGGCATTGATTTTTGCTAATTGAGCTTTTGCTGCCATCACTTTTTTCTTCCAACCCTTGAGTTTATATTCCACTAAAATTGTGTAGTGTCCTGTAGCACTCCCTCATCAAGAACCAAAACAATTCTAACTGTCCAGGGCATGCCCAACTTGTTCTCCTTTAGTGAGGACAATTGGGACTGGGAAAAATCATTGACACCAAGCTCTTCTACTACAGCCAATGCCAAGTGTGTACAAAGTTCTTAGTATCTTAGAACTAGCAGATTATTAGTGAACACTGCAGGCAAAGTCCTAGAGACGATCCTAAATTGTTCTTGTTTGACATATTGCAGAATGTCTGGTCGTGACATTCATGATGTCTGTCAACAAGCAGAGAGACGCTGGGCTTCCAAGGTTACATGTCTTACTTTTTTCTCTGCATATGTTTTGTCTTCCAAGGTGTCTAGAAGCCTGCCTAAAAGTTTCAAGAGTATTCTTGGTCTTCAAGTGGGTTCATGTTTTTTCCTCCTCTATGATGTGTTTGTCTTCTGTTGTTCCAAGTATTTCTTCTTCTCTGGTTTGAAGTTCATTTGTATCTACAGAATATATTTGTCTTCGAAGATACACCTGGACTGAATTGGACTTCAATCTAGTGCAAAGGGTAGAGAGGCTCTTGAGATCACCATTCAAATCTTCAATCATGTCTCAACTGGAAACAAGCATAGCAAAAATTTACCTTCATTAACTCCCAGCAGTGGGTGGAGGTCATAGGACGCATGACTCAGATGCTGAATATTGTGGGGTATGGTTTTGTGCAGGTGATCAGGGGCCTTGCAGGAAGTCAACCACTGAACAAACTTCCACCACTTCAGGAGTATCTTGATTGTGCACAAAACCGGCAGCAAATGATTGTGAGATGGACACATGGAAATGGGGACTTCTTTCGAGTTGCTCAATCACAAAAATTTGCTGCCAGTTAATTAGCTTAACTCAATAATCTCTCATAGTTTGTAACTTGATATGTACTCTCCACCACATTTGTTCTTAACCCCACACTTTTTTCAGCAATGCATCCATGTGTGCCCAATTCCCAAGGGCATACTTTAGCTCTGAGAATTCACTTTAGCTCTGAGAGTTCTTATGGCATGTCAAGCCCTGCTAATGTTCTTTGCATTGTGCATAGTATCACATTTGGTGCTCTGCTCCACATGTATGGTACATGGACCTTCCATTTTGCAATGGAAGGTAGGCAATGTAGATGTAGAAGAAGGCACATGTGACTGATGCTACTACAGTAAAGAAAGTCTGTACATGAGTAGACCAGAGGACATTAATATGCTTTTTGGTTGAAAGTGCATGAGACCTTAGTTCCTTTGTTTACTTTGGCTGGTAGTTTAGGGGCACACTTTACACAAGAATTGACCAACAGAATTAGGTAGTAATAGTGTCTACAACTACCTGAACATAGCTATTGCAGTACCCTTTGCTGAAGTTTTGCCTCATTTTTTAATGTCTTTTTTGTTTGGTTTCTACTTTATGGTCCCAGAGTGTGTGCTTTATGTTGGAACACAGTGTTGTAGTTTGAAAAGGAAATCTATGCTTGTGAGAATTGGCAAAATGCACTTGGCAAATAGGGGAACTCAACTTGGCAGAGTTGCTGTTCCTGCCTGGTTTCAAAAACCTTAAACAGAACCTATGGTTTTCATGAAAGAACTGGTGGTTTTCAGGCTGGCTATTAGATTTTTTTCAATTGTTTGGAGAACTGTGGACATACACCTGAACCAGCTTTGATTTTATGAAAACTGTGGATGTTAATCCTAAGAATCACCCTGATAACTGTTGGGAGTATGTTTCTGTTTCTAACATCCATTAAACACCAGTTTAAGGATGATTGATCCTGCTGGGTCTCACGGGTCATCCCTTGCAAGACCTCCAAACTGCCATGCATTTTCAATGGCACAATTTGTTTTGGAGGGTTCCAACAAAGATGGGTCCCAAAGGCCTTCAAACCGACAAGTCCAAATATTTGAAGAGGCTTCATCACTGAAGCAAAACTCTAGCACTGGAAACAGCAAGTGTGTTTAAGAGAATATGATTCAAAACAATTGTTAATCATATTGGCCAGGGTTTGCTGCTCGGGTTTGCTACTCTCAGTGTTTCTGGAGCATGAGTGGTGAGGGCAGAGCTGGTGGCAGCTTTGCTGACAGTACTGCCATTGCTTCCCTGTGCTCAATAGTTAGTGCCACATAAAACGAGGAGAGAAAGTTAGGTGAAGAGGGACAAAGCAGGACAAAGAAGAAAAATTTGTAGTGGTGGCACTCAAGAAAAAAAGAGATGTTCCAATTCCAATAAGAAGAGGATGGGTTGTAAATCTAGTTGTAGTTCCGTTAGGACTAGTTGAAAGTTTAGATTCTAAAATTTGAGGGGCACGATGAGGCATATGAAAGCAACCACTTTCTGGAGCAAAGGAAGAGGAGGATGACAACAACACTAGCATCAATAGGGAACAAAACAACAAAGGTGAAAAGGCCAAAGAAGGGTGGATTTTGTTTTTGTTTTTTTTTTTTGGGTTTTGTTTTGTGTTGAGTCCTTTTCTTCTCTTTATGTTTCTATGAAGCCCAAAAAAAATTTTATCACCAAGAATGTGGTTATTACTTACAACTTAAACACAATAAAAGGTTTCTACCACAAAGAAAGAGATTTTGCCACGGACTTGGTTTTTCTTAGTTTTTATTATAATCCTAGAGTAATAGCAAAGAAAAGAAAAGAAATAGAAATCAAAGAGTTTGTTGCAAGTGTGAACATGTGAATACATAATGGTCAGTTATTGACTGGTCATATTTTTTTAAGGTTTTCTTTTAAGCACAAGATTGAGTCTAAGGTGTTTTTCTATTATTGAAAATGGGTGTTACTTCAATTGGGTAGTTCAAAGAATAAAAGACTAGAAGTTTTTGGGCCCTTAATCTTTGCAAAATAGTTTTCAAAAGTGCATAAGCTTTGTTAAATACAATAAAGTAAGGATGATGGTGTCCAAAGTTATGGCAAAGTTAGGGTTTAGCTATCTTTTGAAATAGGACTTGCTTGTTTGTGATGATTTTTTATATTTTTCCTTTTCATATGCCTAATTTTGTGTGGTTGGTTCTATAGGTTTGGGATTATAGAGTTGAAATAGGTAGTCTTAGAAAGTAGGGCCTATTTGCAATTGCATTCCTAATAAACCTCTTTCTTCATGGGCACAAAACGTCCCATATCCCCTAATTCATCATGTTTCATTGAACCTTGTAATTGACATCACCCATTTGTCTTTCACACACCACCACAACCCCATTTTTCACCCTTTTTCTTATGCAAACCATGCACCACCCACCAACTCCCCATACCATTTTAACAAATCACACACCACCCATTAGCTCCCCTTACCAACCCCCAACCCTTCATGTAAATGTGGAACCCCAACCCAACATTTTCTCAATCCCCTTAAATAATGCACATGTAGGAGCTTTTCCCCTTTCCATTCTATTAGCCCCTATAGTTGCCCATAATTAGACCCCTCAACCTACCCCCATCTTCCCAACACACCTACAACTTCCACCTAAAGCCTTTTGCCCCACTTGTGGACGTCAATTTCCCTTTCAAAGGTTAACCTATCATCAACATTCTTATCAAACATCCAATCCATCTAATATAAACCTACATGGCCCAATACCTTCCTTTACTCCCAAATTGCCTACAATATCATGGGGTTTGGATTTTGGCATTAGATGTCCTCAAGTCTTTCCATCTTGGCTTTCATGGTTTTCAACTATATAATTGCACCCCTACCACTTTATGACATAATGTATTAATGGCATTTTGTTTCCCACTTGATAAAATGGCACATGACCCCTATGATGTGGCAATTTGGGATTTGCTCTTCCTATTACCCTAATGGTGTCTTGTTTTGCCCCTTTGAAGGGAGGCCACTTGACATAAGGAAATGAGGATTTGATTCAAACACCTTCTAACAAGCAATTGAGAAAACTTGTAGGATGAATTCTTTTTACAAGCCCAAGCGTTGACAACAAGTTTGAACTCAATGTGTCTTACCCAACATGATCCTCCAACTCATAAACACCTTCTCCGCAATTTATTTTTTGGACTTGCAAGAAAATACTTTTGAACAACATGCCCATTGGCACCATTTTCTTTTGCACCTACGTCCTTTGACACCACTTCGGTTCTCATTGTTTTACATCATGAATTAGACAAAAAAAATTATTTTTTTGGGAAAAATATGAATGAAATTAGGACCTTGAACTTTCATTTGATTCCTTCAAGCTAACATTCCAATGCATGTTGTATTTATTTACAACTCATCATTTTGGGATGGTTTTCGAACACTTCCGATATTACTTTCACCCAAAAAATTTCATGAGTGGATTCCCATAGTTGTTTTAACTTTGTTCTCATACTGCATAAAGTCACATTCCACATTGAATTGCACATATCCTTGGGTTAGTTTGCATTTTAACCACAATTAAACCTTCAGGTGCAGTTTGTCCCATTGCCACAGGGAAATGTTGTATTGACTCAAGCCGCATTTTATGCCTTCAATTTTGTGATGCCTTTGCAACACATTTATCTTCACACCAATTTAGAGTAACAACCAAGGGTGAATGTGAAACAATAATCCATGGCATTATGTGCACCTTAAATTTTCACCCCAATTGGGTTATTCTTCAACTAAATGTCACAAATGCCTTCAATTTAATGTCAAAAGGGGTCATATTTCGAGAACTTCAAGCATCAAGTGAAAACATCATATGATTTCTCCCCTTTGTTCATGCATTCTATGCATTTGAATCTCCCTTATTTTATAGTCATTATAATCATGATGGCAATGTCATGGTCATCTCATTTGCCATGGGAATTTATCAAAATCGTCTTTTGGGAAGGGCATTATTTGCTTTAACTCACTTTAGGGCATTACATTTTACAATCAACCATTTCCCTTCTTATATATTTCCATCCATTATAAACGACACTCACATCATCAACCCCCCCCTCCCCTCCATTGTATCCTCTACATATGAACATTTTCAAATTGATCTCCATGTAATAGGTCTTTTTATCCAACTCAAAAAATGTGTAAATGGTCCCTTTTAGCCTATCATTTAATTTTGACACCTCATCTTAGTTTAACGCACCATTAAAAGTGCTTATAATTTTGGGGGTTCCATTAAACACCTCATCATTCAAATCATCTTTCATCAAAGATACCTTATTCAAAAATGTTTGACATGTTGACCTTTTCCCTAAACTAGGCAATGTCTAAATAACCTTTAGAATTCTAACTCATTGCTACATGCAACGACCATCATATCTATTAGTGGGTGCCCGTGACCTTCGGCCACTGTGAAGTCCCCCGGTTTCTTTAAACTTGGTTCATGTTTTAGAAACTTTTAACTTTTTTATTTTTTTATTTTTATGTGTTTTTTATTTTTATTATTATTTTGTATAATAAAAATAAAGTGTTTCTTTTTCACTTTTATATACTTTTATTTGAATGCAAGTTTGAAGTTTGGAGAAAGAAGACACACCTCATTCTTTTTCAAGTAGGGTTTTTCTTCAATATTTATAAATTTTATTTTTTCTTATTTTTTACTTTTTATTTGGTTTCTTCATTTTTGGAATTTTTTTTCTTTTAAAATCATTTTATTGTATTTCCTTTTCCTTGTTTCATTTGTTTTCATTCCTTTTTTATAGTTTTATAGTTTTTACTTTTTTTTTGGTTTATGTTTGTTTCATGTTTTTATTTTTTCTATTCTTATTTTGTCTATCTTCATTTTTTCTATTTTTATGTATTTATTTATTTATTTTTCTTTTTTCTTTTTCAAAAAGATTATAGTTTTTTTAATATGTTCTATAATGAAAAAAAATTTAAAAAAAATTTGTCGCCCGGCCCCCTGCAGCGGCTGCCTTGGCTGCCCTGCCCTGCCCTGCAAGACAGACGGACGGACGGATAGACACCACCACTGTTGCTTTAATATATAAGATTACAATTGACCTATGTAATAAATTGTAAATAATTAAAGAATCAATACTCCATATAGATGAATAGTTAGACAAATTAACCAACAAATTTGATGTTGATCTCAAATAGGCTATCATTGAGCTAAAAAGCTTTAAAATGCATGTAAATAAGGAAAAAATGTTTATTGTCAAATAATTGAATGCTTTGTAGCAACAATTTGAGTTACAAGAAGCTTGTGCTACTTTTGGTGACTTCAATTGAAATTGATTGCATACTTACAACATATTGCTTGAAGAACATATTGTGTTCAAATTATCAAAGTTGTTGGTCGGAAAAAAAAGGAAGAATAATAAGGGGAAAATACAATGCATTTGAAGTATATCAACAAGGTGGATAAGTTTACTAATCTTTCACGTTATTGCTTACCAAATAACCTTCTTGGAATTCAAAATCAAGTAAACATTCCCATGCATTGATTAATCAAACCCATGAATAATAATTGTGAGGATGTAATTCCAAATATAATGAAAGGTGATTTTAAAGGTTAAAGCAAAGTTCTTAATTTTTGAATTGGTGCATTCATTAGCCATTGGTCTACTAACTTAGTAAGTTTTGTAAAAGTTAGATTCGAAATAACATTCATTAGTTGTAGGATAGTGACTTTTGGAAGAATTAGTAACAAGATCGACAAGGGGTACCAACCATCTTGTTCAACATTACTTTTACCATATCCCTTTGGCAACTCTTTAATAAAAACAAGTGTCCACCTTAAAATTATATTTTTTAAATGATATGATTGTTTTTATAAAGGTTGATCTTTTGCAAATATTTTTGGTTATATTATAAGAAGGTTAAATTACTTGTGATCATTTGATTTCAATAATACTACACCACTTCTATAGAAGTATATTTTATTTTGCAATTTCATATTTTTTCTACAAGTTTGATATTGTCTTAATTTAGTATAGGTAGAAACATGGTAAAGTAAACATGAAAAGTGAGTGTTTATAACTTCACATTATATCATGCATACAAAAGCAAACAAATAGCATAAAACTAGGTCAAAATACAATTGAAAGCCCTCTTGCACCTCTATTACCACTATAAAAACTTACTTCCAAAAAATTAGGAGTAACAAAATTTGAAAATAGACCAAGAATATTCCTATTTACTAAGTGGTAAATTTGTAAATGCTTTTGGTTTACTTTTAAAACTTAGTTGTTCTTTTACTTTTAGGGATATAAATATTATTACATTCTTAACATGCATGGTTATAATTAAATGTACAAAATCTACTTATTAAGAATTTATTTACCACATACTTTATACAAGTCTTTCACTACAAAAAAGTTTTGAAAACCCACTTGCATTTCAAACATGTAAACAAAAATCTAATTGAAACAATTTGAAATTAGTTGAAAATAATACATAGTAATGAAAAACTATGTTTTTTTGTATCATTTAATTAAAAACATTAAATGTGCATCAAAATTTTGTGCTTTTTATTGTTATTTAATATTTATTTTCATCTAGCCTTGACAAGGTAACGATAATCACTACTACAAAATGTGGGTGTAGTTCACTAATCCCTATTTGATGGACTAGCAATAATGATTCCATTGGATCCCCACTAGGTTCTATTAAATGGGACAAGTGAATTCATTCAAGATCTAGTGAAAGCACTTAATGAACATGGATGCATTTTGTTGTTGTGAATTCTCACTACCTACCAAATTAATTCAACAGAGGCCAATAGAACCATGCATTTGGAATTCTTATTTGGATTTAGTAGCTTATGAACTTTTCTCTTTTGTGAAATTTATACATACATCAATGTTTTTAATCCTTGAAATTTGATCTAAATCCACCTTTCAATAGATTCCATTTTACAATTTCTTTGAGTGGTTTTACAAATATTTCAAGCCTGCACAAACATTTTTGATATTGTTTGAAGCCATCCTAAATATTTGCATCCTCATTAAATACTTAAAACCTTGTTGTTCACACTTACTAAATATTTTAGATATTACTTCTAACCTTCATAAATATTTCAAACATTGCCTTCAACACTTAGAATATTTTATTATTCCTTGCCAAACACTTTGGCCATTATGTGTGAATACCAAGGTGTAAGCATGTTAAAGTAGGTCAATATGTGATCCTTGTTTTTTTAATGAAAGTATCCATTAAAATTTTAATAATAAAACAAAATTGAAATATTTTTTAATGTAATGATCAATACGAAGATGTTCTTTGACATTAGTATAATAATATTATGTTGCATATTCTTAATATGCATGTAAGTATATATTTGAAAATGCAAGTAAATGTTCTAAATTGGTTTTGAGTAAATGAAAGTACGACTTTAATTAGATTTTTCACACACTAAAATATATTAATTATTTTGAACTTTTGCATATTAGATGCCATATTTTTCCAGATCTTTAATTCAAAACCTATGTATTACATATTTTTCTTACATTATAGTATTTGGAACTTGGTATGCAACTTAATTACTATAAATTTAATGAAGTGCATAATGGTTTCATAATGATTCTTGAAGAGGTTTTGACTTTATTTTCTTACATTTATATGTAAAATAAGGGATTGCAATGTTGAAGGATATTTCAAAACCTATTCTTGCATATAATTTTCTCCCAATATTATTATATATATTTTTATGATAAGAGTAGTTGGTATTCACCAATGAAAATAAAAGGAAATGGAGAGGTTATAAATGTTGATATTTCACCAAATGTAAAAACTTAGCCATGGTTGATTAGTGAACGCATAAAGTCTTTTATTGAAGGTCCAATTGTAATTCATGGACAATTTTTTTAAAATTACAAGCAAAATCTCTTATCAATGCTTAAAATGATGCTTGAACATCAACTAAATAATCTCATGTGGACAATGAATCTAGTGATTCAAAGAAGGGTTTTGATGAAGAACTAGGAGTTCCATCAATTGTCATTCTTGGAGTTCAAAAAACTAATAAAACATTAAAGACACTTGATGCAACAACATTAAAATACAAAAATCCACACGGGTCAAATATCCCATAAAGAGGCTCAAGTATGATGGAGTTATAGCTAATCATTACGCATACACATGGTTAGGGGTTATACAAAATGTAAAACCCATTTCTTTTGACTAGGTGGTTGGAAATTCCAAGTGGGAGAGTGACATGGATGAGGATTTGGTAGCATTGATTGGATATCAATGCTAGACTTGGGAGTTAATGTTTTTGTTCAAGGATAAGAGGGCAATTGAGTGCAAATGGGTTTACAAAGTCAAGCAACATGTCAACACATCTAAAATAAATATAAGACAAGTTTGTTCGTTGAACATTATGCCCAAACTTGCAACATACACGTCATATATATTATGAAGAGACATGTAACCCAATTCCTATAATGATAACATTAAGAGCAATCATTACAATATATGGCAATAATGAAAAATCAATTTTTATATAATTAGATTAACACAAAAAATGTATTGTTGCATGGAGATTTTTAGGAAGAATTATACATGGAACAACCACCAAGTCATGAAGATTAAACATATCCTAATTTTGTCTACAAATTAAGGAAATTCTTGTATGTTTTGAAATAAGCACCTAGAGATAGATCAATATCTTATCATTAGTGGATTTCAAAGATTCAATATTGATTTTTCATTTTATATGAAAAAAACCACGGGATTGTAATTATAATAATCTATGTCGATGATTTGATTGTCATAGAAGATAATCATTTATATGATTTTGATTTTTAAAAAACTTTTGAAATAAAAATTTTAGATGAAGGTTTTGGTAAAGTTGCGTTACTTATTTCATATAAAGGTGATCAAATCCCCAAATGGGATATGGCTATTGACGCACCCCCACATTCCTTGAAAAACTCAAATGTGAGTCAAAAAGTGGAAACAATGGAAGAAGGAGTTAGGGTATGCTCCTTAACTCGCAACACTTTGGGGTTAGAAGGGCATGTTGGAGCTCGAGGATGGGGATTAAAAAAAGTGACAAGCGGGTCAATTTTTCACACAAACCAAACAACAAGTTGGTTAGTTCTTAGTTGGAGCACTTTTGGTGCACAGATGAACCATGGGCATACATGGACTCATAAGATTCACCATGGCCCAAACTTGGGGGAAGCCACCACCTTCCCCCTTTTAGTATTCTCTATGCATGGCCATGGGGCTTGCACCCTAAACCCTAAACCCTAAATCAATATTCTTGTAACTTTGGAGGCCCATAACGTTTTGTGCAGACCTCTAATTGAGATGAGGTGTAAAGAAAAGTTGTAACCTTTGTCAAACGTTTTTCGATTATATGTCACACACCACCTGCACGCAAATAAATTAAGGTGATTTTCGACTTTTAATGGTCAGAAGTCAAATTGGCAGTTTGACTTTTGGCTTTTCTTTCAGCCATAACTTGTGTTTTAAATACTCAAATGGGACATGTGAGCCCATTTTAAACATTTATGTTTTAGTAGCTTTTCAATGATATAAGGAACGTTTCAATCCAATGAGTTGTGACACCTACAATTGCTTTCTGAAAATTCGTCCCACGTGGGAGCCCACTTGGGGTTGTGTGGGTTCATTCCCTCACACCCTCCTACACTCCCGAGAGCATGAAATGTGACTCACGGGCTTCATTCTTGGCCCCCACATTTGCAAGCCCTTGCTTTGTCACATGCCCAAGGTTAGGGTCGCAACAACTATTATACATAAAGATAATATGTTTTGAACAAGTTGTGAGAGTATGGGATGACATGTTATAAACCTTTGTCAGTTTCATTAGAGCAAAATGTAAGGTTGAATTTAAATGTAGGTGAACTTGTGAAGTATAATACTATGTACAAACACATAATAGATAATCTGACTATCATAAGGTTAAAATTGAGTTATGCAATTAAAGTAGTGAATTAATCAATATATGTGAACATCACATAAACCACATTTCAATGTTGTTAGGTGCATATTTAAGTACACTTAACATAACTTAGTTTAATGTGAATTTTTTAACAAAGTATAGGTACATGGGTACATTGATGTTAATTGGGTTAACAACATTTAAAATTAAAAATCCATTAACAATTTTATGTCTTAATTTTAAAGTGGTGCAACAAGTTGGAGTAACAAGAACAACGAACATTTGTTTTGTCAAACATAAAAGTTGAGTACATAAGTTCATAAACAATGTGAAGTAATTTGGTTATGAAAAATATTCATAGACCTAGCACAATTAAAGTGGATGTTATAGTTGTCATTTACTATGATAACATCAATCACATACTACAAGTGTTAACAAAACATATTGAAATGCACTACCATTGAATGATGTTTTAGTAAGGATAATTGATTTTATTCAATATGTTAGCAATAAAGCTTATGTGGCTTATATTTTCACATATTATTTGTACATACATATAAAATTTAAAAGTTTACAAACATGCTTGATGTAATTGATGTGGATTTGACCTTGAAAATGAGTGTTGAAAACTCAAGTTCAACTAATTAGTTTTCATTACTTATAGAACTTGTTGGGTGAATGCAAGATTGAATGTTTCAATATTGGCATAAATTACACTCTTTATAAGTCAATACAATATTCTTTAATATGATTCAAATGGACATGGTTGTTACTTTAAAAATTATTATTATTCTAATATTTGAATAATACATGTTCAATCACCTCCAAACCTTCCCAAATCTATGTGAAGGATCATGTGAAAACTGAATTCTTAATGTGAAATTACATAATTATATCCTAGTTAGTGAAATTTGAAAATATATGAATTTACATTTATGCAATGCAAATTGTCATTAGTTGAAATTATGATTGTATGGTTAAGGGTTGGTTTATGGCTATGAAGGTTCAATTTTATTTAATGAAATCATATGCTTGTGACTTATATGACAACTAATGGCCCAAGTCTTGTTGCCAAGGTTTCCACAAATTGGCCTATACTCCACTTTCACCCATTTATTAGTACATGTTTGTTGCCCTTTACATTCCTACATAGGTCCTTATTTGCTCCTTTTGACATTCTTACCATTAATAATTATAAGTTTCAACTTTCTCACCAATTGTTCAACAAAAGCCATATCCTTTTATTGCATCAATATTTTTTGAAAACAAAAAAATCAAATTGTTGTCAACTCTCAACTAAATAGACCTACTAGTAGGCACCATGAATGGTGTAGACCTAATTTTCCTCATTGCATGTATAGCATAACATCAAGAATGGGATGTATAACACATATTATATTTAGTCTTGTGTTTGAAAATTTAAACTAATCTACATTGTTTTTAACTAGCCAACTTTGAATGCATGTATATGTACACTTGAAATGCTTTGAATTCAATTAAATTGACTTTGAAAATGATCAAAAGACACTTTAAACATTTTCTCTATCCATAGAGTTCATCACATTTTTTAATTGTGCATGCACTTGACTTTCACTTGCATAACAAAAGTTCATGGTGCTCTTTGAAAAATATATATGTTTGTGTACACACTAAATCTATGGCAAACATTTTTGTAACTATTTGTAAGCTCTTGTTGATTGTTCATAGTTTGTAATGGATATTTATTATCCAATATGTATGATCCATTATTCTTTTGACAGGAAACATGCTTCTTTTTTTTACTTCCAAAGCAAACTAAAACTAAGTAGAAAGATTCATGACAAACATGGACAAATGAGTTATCCAATATGGATATATTAGTAGAACAAGTAATGCATCAATTCGACTTGGTGTTTCTTAGGTGCAAACTATCACAATTTATGGTATTTATTCACTCTTCAACTACATTAATACGATTAGGGTAGTTGGTATGCATGTTTCTTATTATATTTTTAATGATCATTATTGGGATACCCTACAAAGTATAAACCTTTACTCCAAGTTATTGTTTACATTAAAGCTTGTGTTTTATAAATTACTTTATTATTGATGCAACACATGAAAGTTTTGAATTTACTTAATATACTTGATGCACTATTAGGTCAAGGTTTGCCATAAGACTCGTTGAGTGCTGACCACCTCCTTTCATACTTGTTTAACATTTCATTGTACACCTCATGTGCCGAATGATAACACACTGGATAAAACACATGATGGAACTCTCGATGTTGAATCAAGATCAATCTACCTTCTTTGCTTGTTGCTAGTGCGCACAAGGAATCAAACTTATGGTATAACCTACCAAGCCTTGTTTTGCTACGTGTGCTTAGCTTGTCTACCCCACTCACAAGTTTCCCATCTCGCCTCAACAAATTGTTATATTCTGCAATTTGAGGAGTTTGGAAAACCTTGCACCCTTGTAAAGTCATTCGAACATCCTCTGGAAGTTTTCTAATCTCTGGAGACATGTTTGTAGGTATGGGTTTGAACTCTGCTTTCCTTGAGGCTTGGATGAAGGGACACATTCTCCAACATCGCATTGGCCTAGGAGTGTAACCTTGGCCATGTAACATTTTTTTCACCCCTTGTTCCATCAAATCATCACTTGTGTCATGGCTTGAGATACCATCCTCTTCTATGTTGTGATCACTAATTAGTTCCTGTTAGGTATGTGTTCCTATTAAAAATGGAACCAAAAAAATGATACTTGTAGGGATTACGATATTTTTGCAAGACAATCAATTCTTGGTTTTTAACCCTAGGCTAGGTGGATTAGCTAGTCATTAGTACTTGTACTTGCCTTCAATGGGGTCTATGGATCACCCAATTGTTTATAAATATTTGAACCAATATTTTAATTAGAAGAATTAGGCAACCAACTTCACCCTTTATGCTGATTATTGTGAGGAAAAGGTGTTCCCTATAGAAAGACAATCATATCAATAAGTTAATTGATCATTATATGGGTATCAAGTAGGTCGTTGAATCTTAGTGAATTTATATATCAATTTATTAGACCTAATTCATAAACAAACTAGCACATGTTTTTGGGACTTTGTCATAATTAATCCTTTACTTATGTATGAGGTAGGTAACATGCCATTGATTTAATATATGTACTTTTATGTTAATTCCATTTTAAGAAAATAGTAGTCCACAAGTTTAATGTTAGGACCAACTTAGTGTGAAAAAATACATATTCAAAGCAAAGTAGCATGGATCCCTAGGGCCCTGTAGACACTCCTGAAAGTAGTCAGTGCTAAAGTTTCAAGAAAAAAACTTAACTTGAATGTAGTAATTGTGGAGCTTCAATACCTTGCAAGTTTTGGTAGTTTTAAGTAGGATGCAATGAATGCATTAGAGGTGTATTAAATGTCATATATAAAAATGAAAAATACCTCATACATCGATTGCTTGACCTTCAACATAAATAGCTTGTTGGATGAAAAAATAATTTGGGATTGATGGTAGTTGAAATGGTATCATAACACCAAATCTTCCCCTTTGCATATTAAATTATCAAATTCAAAATAAGCCTGCAGTGATTGTAAGAATTTTAGAAGTAGACAAACCAACTAGGTTGTGACTTTGGTGACACAATGTTTTGGAACATTGATTAATTTATGTTAGTTTATGTTATGCCTCAACATTTTTTCTAATTATTTCAGCTATATACAACTATATATGTTAAAAGTGTTAATCCATTTATCCACTTGAAATCATTAGCCCCAAGATCAATCAAGGAGCTCATTTCTTACCTTTCATAAGATCCATTAAAACCATAAGAAAATTCTCATAACATGTGAAATTTGAAGTTGCATGTGGTATTATTGTGATTATAGATGCATGTGAAGCCAAAAAAAAATGAATTTTTTTCCCCCTATATAATGGAAGACCAAACACACAAACAAAAGAAGAGAGAAAAAAACAAAAAAATGTGAAGGAAGGCCTTTTCAACTGAAATTTGAAGGGGCAATTAGTTATCATGAAAGAAAATGAGATGAAAAGATAAGATTGGCTAAACCTACCCACACGTTTTTCAATGTTGGCAAAAGGCAACCTAAACTAAGATGGGTGAAGGCTTTTAGAGATTCCAAAAAAGGCATGGTAGATATGAAGGGACTACCCATTTTCATTAGTGAAAAATTGTTGATGAATTGAGTGCACACCCAACTAGCAAAAATTAGAGGAGGTTGTTGTCAAGGATGATGGGTGGTAGAAATTTGTGACAATAGTTTGCATTACAAAGTTTGTGGCTTTGGATTAAAAACTTGGACTTTAATTTCTTGGTCAATTTTTAATCATGTGTGACACAACGAATAATCTAAGAATAAAATAACAAAAACAAAACATGATGGAATTGTAAATGTGGGAAGGATTACAATGCGTTTATTTTCTTCCCTCTCTTTTAGATCATCTTGTGAGGCTTGGTATATTGTTCTCAAACAATATTTTCTTCAAATCCATGTTTGAAGTTTTCTTAAAGGTCCCTTAATATAAGAAACCTAAAGCCTGTGGCATTGTTCATGGAAATGGAATTGGTTGAAAAAAAAGAAAAAATTGCATAAAAATTATATAAAGATTTTGAATGTAAATGTTTCTCTCTATTTGATGTCAAATTTATAGGAAATTTCAATTAAAAAGCATAGTGACATTGCTAAAAGAGGACAATTGGAAGAAACAATGGTAAGTTTGAACTTGATTTTAATCTATGCCAACATGATTCCTTCAATTATAACGATGCACCTGATTGATATTTTCAATTTAAATGATTAATTACAAATTTTGTCCAAAGAGGAATGCCAAAATGTGTTTGTTCGAAACACTTTCTCTATTGCATAAAGTGCTTGAAAAAACATTCAGAATTATGTTTGACCTAATGTTGGAACAAATTTTTTTCCCCTTAAACTTCAAGTATAAGCCTCAAAGTATTACATAATCAACAACAAGCACCCCAAGTTCATAATGGGGGTATTTTATCGTCTAAGTTGTCCCACTATGTCCCATACTTCTTGCCCTTGCCATTAGCATGGGCCAAAAATGTTAATGAATACAAATTGGCATATAAATCACTTGCATCCAATGAGGTGAACCAACATGCACCCACATGGCTCATTTTTTGGTGGGGAGGTTTGGGGGTGTTGGATTTTTATTGTCCCAATTTGTTCCCATCAAACTCCCAATGGGTTTTCAAGATGTCCCCAAGTTTCCAATGTGTTCCCCAACATTTTCCCCATAACACTTCACTCTATTTCATATCTTTTGCCCTAAGTTCTACTCTTGTAACCTATTCAACCAACCCAAAAAGAGAACATTACAATATATGTATTTTGGGACTATCAAAAAATTTATTCTTTTTTAATGATGGGCCAATAACAAATGCCCATGAAAAAAGAAAACAAAAAAAACTTTGGGGGTCTCCATGACTAATTAATATGAATCACATTATGTTAGGCCATAATTAGACTATACATTAGATGTTAAATTGGGAGTATATGGATAATTTTTTGAAGCAAAATGGGAGATTTTGATTTGATTGATCATGCCACTTTTAGGAACCTTAATTATGAAAGTGGTGGATTTGTATTTGCATTCAAAGCTTGTTCATGCATGTTGTGAAAAATAATCAAAAGCACCATAACTTAATTTGTGTGTCAAATGCAAGATTCTTTGGCTTTTGTCTTTTAATGTTTACTTACATGAAATCCATGTCTTGGTAAAGAAACAAACTTTCATGTCAAGATTTCGTGGCCTAGAATTAATTGTCTCCACCTTGGACTTTTGAGTGCTCCCCATTGTCAAGTTTGAAGATTAGCAAAAAAGAAAGAGGTAATTGAAGGATCGAGGTAGCCATGATATATTAGTAATAAAGATTATTATACCAAAGCAATTTGCGATTCACCATGCATAATACATAGATCATTTGGGTAACAAGATTTGATAGCCCACTTGGTAGTCAAGGTCAAAGATGATTATCTTGTTGTTTCTAGCCAATAATTTGAGCTTTAGTTGTGGGAAGATTACATTATAATCACACATTTAACCACTAGCAAAAGAAAGTTTGTGTGATTCAAAATAAGTTCCATGAATAAGATGTACAAAGTTTGGTCAAAGGGACTTTTGGTACATCATGAACTAATTAGAAGAACCAACAAAAGCTTTGTAAAAGGACTAATGCATTAATGGTTCGCCAATGAATTGGATTCGCATAAGGGACTAACATCTAGATTCATTTGGAGTTGGAGGAAAACACGTGGTTGTATAAGGCTATGAAACATTCCTTAAATCTTTTTTTATGTTGGAGGAGGTCATTTTACATTTGCATTTTTGTGTTGTGAAAGTGTTGGGCTTAGATTCATGTTTTCATTGCATGTGAATGACCATTTTGTTATTGAACATGGTGTATCATTCAAGGTATTTGTGTGTTATGGTTTGTCAGTGTGTTGTTAGTGGTAATTGTAAGCACCGACATAAGAATGCACAACGTTAGGCATAATTCACAAGTTGCTTGTGGTTGTTGCTCATGGGCGCTATTTGAGTGATGCTTATGGGCATTTCTCAAGCCATTGTTTGTCCTATTGACCAAGTACCATCGTTACCTCCTCTATGTTTTTGCTCATGATGTTTTCCTTCCTTTTGTGGTTGGCATTTCCCCCACTTTCTACCTTTGTGAATGTTGCAAGTAGGGGCCAATGCGTTGTTTTTTTTTCAAGATGCAACTTCACAACCTTGTAATAAAAAAATGTATTTTTTCAACATTTGTTTGTCTTTTTTAATTATTTTGTTATCTGCTTTTGGTATGTTTTCCTTCTATGTTCTTTCACTTTTTTTTTTTTGCTTCATTTACATGTTTTGTTTATGTGTTTGTTGTGTTTGATTTTTGTACGATCAACTATTGTTAAATGTAAACTTTTGGTTTGAAGTGAAAAGGATTTGCATTTTCAATTACA
>Ga0209208_10000812_pt1 | contig 42291 bp, 42 predicted proteins | sample S1TSphfallax_3_FD_187694 | JGI IMG/M metagenome (GOLD analysis project Ga0209208, IMG submission 187694) | Host-associated microbial communities from peat moss isolated from Minnesota, USA - S1T2_Fd - Sphagnum fallax MG (SPAdes) (version 2) | ecosystem: Host-associated > Plants > Peat moss >... | reverse complement strand
TAAAGTCATATATATATATATGAACTCTTTTATGGTAATACGATGTACTAAGTGGAATGTAAGACTGCCAAAGCATCTAAATCAACGAGAACTTAGGCTCTTGAAGGTGCAAAGAGGCATATTTAACTAATGTCGAAAGCTATTAATGTCATGGATCTAGTAGGAGCCCTTACAAAAAGTGGTTGAGCTTCCAACAACTTTTTTTTTTAAATGTTGTAATTCACCAATTGTTTAAAAACATCATATAACCAATTTGGGAAGTTGTGAAATGTCCATATGAAGTCTTCATTGTTCCGAAAACCTCTCCATTAGCTCTTGATATTATCATTCCACATTGTTCAAGTATGAGAATCCAAATTCTTGTGCCAAAACATCATACAATGAAGGACAATTATTTTTTCACAAAAAATCAAACTTAAGTCATCACTCCAAATCCAAAATGTCTTTTGAAAGAAAAGTCAAAGAACCACATGAACTTGTTGTTTTTGAAATCTTAGAACCGTTGCCAATCATTACAAAATGAAACAAAAAGGATGATGATGATGCCAAGTGTGCAAATGTGGATGAAATTGCAAATGGGGCCAATGATAAATTCTAAAAAATGACAATTTAACAAATCTTGCAAGGTTGGTTTATATATATTTCTTTATATTGTTATGTCCATTCCCTTGTCATAACATCACACCAAAAATTTATTTATAACATCCATGTTATAAAAGTTTTCAAAATCCATTTTACATTTTCTTCTACTTACACTTGGAAGCTTGTGATGAAGGTTAGTATGAAGAGCTATACATGAAGATTGGAAACCTATCTTTCTCAATTTTGATGTTGGTTTTTCTTGCCTTATTCTAACAAGTTGACAAAGAAATTTTTACAATTTTGTTTTTTTAGATCCAAAGAGATGTAATGTTCTATCTTTCTTTCAAATCATTGTTTTGGAAATTGTAGAATAAACAATTATATGTCAATTTTTTCTCAACAATGAAAATGAAATAGTTATAAGCCTACAAGGCTAATTTGGAAAATATTGTTTAAATCATTGTTCATATAACTTTTACATTAAAGTTTGATTTATTTAAATAACACAAATGATTTGCGATTAGAAATTGATGCAAGAATTTACTCTCCAATTTAATTTTATAGGGAAGCTACAAGTTTCAAAGTAAATTGTTTAGATAAATTTTAATCTCAAAATCATAAAATGCACAAAACAATGTTGGGAGTACATAGTACATATGCATAACCTTAAATATTTAGTTCCTTGTGCAATCATTTTAAATTATAGAAGCACACACATAAGTTCTATTACAAAGCTTTTGAAATAGAACAACTTTTTATTTTTCTTAAATAGTTGAATATGGGGAGGTCCAACAAAGAAGATGTTACTTGTAAAAATAACAAGATTGTATCCTAGCACATATAGAAGGTTTCATAAATGTCAAAAAACCTTCAATCTCAAGATGATTTCCTTTCTAAACTTGTTTTTCCACTAGTTTTTAATATTCAATTACTAATTTTTTTCTGGATTCTAATGTTGTTACATGTAACTTTTTAAATACCAAATGAAGGTGTAATGATGAAAACTAAATTGAAAAACGTTTAAATAACTTTTTAATGTTTGATTATATTTTTTCTCATGAAAGAACATGTTGACAATCATAAATTATTTCAAGGGAATTTCCAATGTTCATATTCTCATGTCATTAATGTTGTAAGCTTTGGCATTTTTTGTTCTCAATACATAATATGTCTTTGCTAATTTGAAGGTTTATTTTGGTGTAGTAGCACGAGATTTTTTTAAAAATATTTTAGACAGTTAGAGGTCAAATTTGATGAAGATTCTTTAACAAAAGTCAAAAGGCTTACAACAAGCACAATACCATGCCCCCAAACTTTGAAGTCAAAACCCACATCTATTTTTTTGCATCATTGCCTATATTTCAAATCTTCAAGTTACTTACAAGTTTGATTCAAGTATCAATAAACTTTTAAAATTTTGAAAACCCCACAAAAATGTGAGCAAATCATGTTTATGTTGTAATTAAAATCAATAGGATGGAATTGTCTTTCCATGAATTGCATGCAAACCATAGGAGGGAAACATCGAAGAAATAACTAGTTCGACAATTGAAGGAAAAACTTGTAAATAAACACAATGTTGCTCAAATTTTGCAACAAACTTGGTGAACAAATATGTAGAGTAAGAAGGTTAAGTCCAAATATGAAATTCATAAATCTTGGAAAATGGCCTTCACAACATCAACACTTTGTGTGGAATCATAACTAACCACCAAAAACAAGGAATATGTATCTAACTTTTGGGTTGACTAACAAGGGTATAAATATGTCTTCTCACTACTACCAAAGTGGGGTGCAATTTACTAGCTTAAATCACTATGGGACTTTTTAAATGAAATAATTTCATGACATTTTACTGATTTCACCATAATGAAAGTTATTTCACTATAATATCACTATGTAGACATCATGTTTCATTACTAATTAACATAATTCACTATTACAATTTACTATAATAAATAGGTTTATTTATATGTTTTTAAAAATATTTTATCTATGCTACTTTATGATATACCCTATATTATTTTAAGCTACTTTAATTATTATAACTTATATTTTATGTTATTATAGACTATTATAAATTATTGTACCCTAAATTATTATATGTTATTTTACCTTAAGGTATTTTAACTAATTTATTATAAGCTTTTAAGTTATTATAAATTAAATTATTCAACTAACTTTAGGCTATACCTTAGGTTATTTTATTTTAAATTAATATATGATATTTCAAGTTATACTTTAAGTTATTCAAGGTCGTTTTATTTTATGTTATTATAAATTATTTTATCCTAAGTAAAAATAACTCAGAATATAAAACAATAACCTATGAAAAATAATTTCAAAACCTTATAATATAATAACTACCAATAGTCGATGATATTATAACATAGAATATCAAACAATAATTGATAATATAATAATCACCAATAGTTGTAATATAATATATAATAACCAGCAATAATACAATAACCATTAATAAAATAGCCACTAATAACCATTAATATAATAGCCACCAATAGATAGTAATATAATACCAATTAATAATCACCAATATCCACCAATAGAATAACCACCAATCGCCATTAATATAATACCAATTAATAATCACTAATATCCACCAATAGAATAACCACTAATCGCCATTAATATAATAACCATTAATAATCACCAATATCTGCCAATAAAATAACCACTGGTCGCCATTAATATAATAACCATCAATAATCATCAATATCCACCAACAGAATATCCATTAATCACCATTAATGAAGTAACCATTAATAGTCATTTATTGAATAACAACCAATAACCATTAATAGAATAGCAACCAATGGCCATTAATAGAATAGCAATCAATAGTCATTAATAGAATAACAATCAATAGCCATTAATAAAATAACAACTAATAGTCATTAATAGAATAACAATCAATAGCCATTAATAAAATACAAACCAATAACCATTAATAATATAACAACCAATAGCCATTAATAGAATATTGTTAATGGCCACCAATATAATAAGCACGAATAACCACCAATAGAATAATTATTAATGGCCACTAATATAATAGCCACCAATAACCACCAATAGAATAATTGTTAATGGTCATTAATAGAATAGCCACCAATAACCACCAATAGAATAATTATTAATGGCCATTAATAGAATAGCCACCAATAACCACCAATAGAATAATTGTTAATGGCCATTAATAGAATAGCCACCAATAACCACCAATAGAATAATTGTTAATGGCCATTAATAGAATAGCCACCAATAACCACCAATAGAATAATTATTAATGGCCATTAATAGAATAGTCACCAATAACCACCAATAAAATAATTGTTAATGGTCATTAATAGAATAGCCACCAATAGCCACTAATAGAATAATTGTTAATGGCCATTAATAGAATAGCCACCAATAGCCACTAATAGAATAATTGTTAATGGCCATTAATAGAATAGCCACCAATACCCACCAATACCCACCAATAGAATAATTGTTAATGGCCATTAATAGAATAACCACTAAAAACATTAATAGCCACAAATAAAATAGGTACCAATAGCCATTAATAACCACCAATAACACTAATAAAATAATAACTAATAGCCATATATTATAATTGTTTAGGATTGCCAAAAATAATTTAGGGTGAAATAATTTATAATTGACAAAAATAACTTAAGATGAAATAGCCTATAATAACCTAAAATTGTCAATAATAACATAAGGTGAAATAGCCTTCAATAGCCAAAAGTAACTTATAATAATTACAAGTAGTTTAAATTGAAATAATTTACAATAGCAAAAAATGACATAGAATAGTAAAAAAAATTACAATAGCTGAAAAAATAACCTAAGCTGAAATAAACTAAAATAACCAAAAATAATTTTGAATAACCAAAAGTAGCCTAGGGTGAAATAGTAAAAAATAACCAAAAGTAATTTAGAATAGCCATAAATATCCGTAAATAATGTAGGGTGAAATAATTTAAATTAATGAAAAATAATCATATAATAATTGAAAGTAGCTTAACATAGGTAGTATTATTATATCAACAAAAAAAAATCCATTTATTAAAAAAAAATTCCTTCAAAAAAATGGTCATTGAAATGTTATTGAATATTGATATTCAACTTTTTTTTATTCAAATGATTTTAAATGTTCAAAAGGAAATATATGTAATTATGTACATTATTGAATTTAAAAAAAAAGTAAACTCGAATCATTTCATTTAAACAAAATCTCGATAAGATATGAATTTTCAATGTTTATGTTTTTGTAATGTTTAAAATTAAGTATTTGATAAATAGAAAGTAATGTAACATATTATCACAACAAGTGAGGTGGCTTGATGGTAAGGGTGTTTGCTTTTATTCCAAAGGTCAAGGGATCAAACCTCATGGGTGGTGTTTTGTGTGGTCAACAATGGTATGTTGATCGAATGTTCTTCTATTGAAATCTTATAATAGGTGCCTAGGTTGATTACATGGCATACCTACCTAGACTAGGTTTTTAACCTATCGTAAGTAATGACATGTGTCAATAAATAATAGGATTTAAAAATCATGAAATTATCAATAATATTATATATTAAATAATTAAAATTTTATTGATTTCCATGTTAGTTAGTTAATTAATAGCAAGTGAATGGTTTAGTAAATTTGTATTTCACTTTAGAGTAACCTTGTTTCACTAGGTACTAGTGAAACAAATCATTGTCCATAGCAACTGGTCCCTATTCACTAGGGAGTAAACAATTTCATTAGGTAAAAATGTCCAAATTCACTCAATATCTAGTGAAACCCAAAATGAACGAGGGTGCATTTTGTAGTATTGCCTACTACAAACCATTGATATTTACAAAAGATGATTAATCATGGTGTAGAATTAAAAGACATGTAAAAGATTTTGGTTTAGATCCAAGGGATATTTGAATCAAAATTTGTTAGAAAACATTTCAATTTTGACAACTAAAATACACAAATGTGAATGTGAAAAGGATGTGATCATCAATTTGATTGATATGATGGTTGGGCATTACCTCCATCTTGTGAAGGTATGTGAAAATGAAGACTTAAATGAAACAAAATCCATAGTGGAGGATACACTTTAAAATGTTTTTGTTATAATAGAGAAGGGTGATGTTAATGATATTGAAAACCCAACATAAATGGAAAAATTGGTGTGAACATTATGAGCATGTATGGGGCTCCTGATGTTGACAATGTGGAACCCAAGGAATAATTAACAAATATAAATTACAATGTAACAAAAATGTTCACAACTAGATGATTAGTATTGTGCTTACCTGGACAATACACATAAAATTCTCATCTCATGATTTAAGTTCAATGTTTGCTTCATGTTTGCTTCATGTTTTATGTTGAGTAATTTTCACAATTGAAGCACTTTTGAAATCCAATGCCAAATGCAATTAGCTTCACCTCACTTAAGCCTTTAAAATTTTAAAAAATCCCTTCAACTTGAGGCATTATCAAATACACTTTGCATTTGTTATATATTGAATGTGTGAAAATTAAACAAAGTCCCAAAGTCATGTTTTTTACTATCAATATGTGTAAGATGTCATGTCCCATTCACTTGGGTGGTTGCTTGAATTCTTAACATTTGGAGGTTATCATGTCCTTTTCACACACTTGGATATGTCATTTGTGGTTGTCAATAAAAATCCTAAGATATAAACACATAACTAGTTGCATAAATAGTGGGTATCAATGTTTATTTCAATAAATCCAACCAACACTGATCGATACATAGATTGAAATTTCATTGTGTGTCATGAATTGCAAGGATATGTAATCTCCACATGTGCCAAACATCAAAACAAGTGTTGGGACATGGATTGAGCCAAGGAAGAGATCTAGACTCATACAATTGAACAATTATATTTGTGACAACAAATGAAATTTGAACACCATTGATACTATAATCGAGATCTTGAATTTGGGACATGGTTTGAAATGTTGATTGGGGATTTAAATAGGGTTAGAGATATGAATTGAAATTTTTGAATTTGAACAATTGTTAAGTCGTGGACCTTAGTGTATGGATTGAGATGTGGATTGGGATTTGAGATTTGAACATGCATTATAGTATAAATACAAATTTGGACATGAGTCAAAATGCAAATGAAAATGCAACGTTTGGGCAATGAGATGAGGACATGTCCAAATAGAAAATTCTTTCAAAAATTGACTAGGTAGTTATATATATATATATATATATATATATATATATATATATATATATGTATATAATATTATATTGATTAACCTTTAAGGGTTTCAAATATTCAAACCCAACATTTATTTTGACCTTTGTTTTAAATGTGGATGATAGATTTTACAACTTGGACATAAGTTGAAACATGTGGTCTATGATCTAAACATGGTTTTAAAAATGAATTGGGATTTGAACATAGGTTGGAATGTGGTTTAAAATTTAAACATTGTTTGACATGTGGATTTGGATTTAGACAAGGGTTTGGAAAAAACTTGATGTTGTGCTGAGTCTGGTGTCATGGGCTCAAAGGTTGACATTAATGTTGTGTAAATGTTTGGTTTTAGGAAACATGTTGTTGGTTTTCTTTTTTTGATAACCTTAGTATATATAAAAAATTCATTACACCAATATGTGTCCTAATTCATTTTATATTTCACTAAATTTTGAATGAATTTGGACAATTTTACCATGATGAAAGCGATCAACCCTTTAGTGAATAAGGATTAATTGTTGGGAACAAAATAATTCATTAATAGGTAATTCATTAGGCTAATATCTTAATTCATATTTAAACTACGTTAAACTAAGTTAGGAACCTAAATTAAGTTAAACATTAGGAACCTAACTAAGGCTAAGCTAAGAACCTACATTAAGTTAAACACCTAAGACCTAGGTTTAATTAAACAACTTATCCCACCAATTTCAAGTGCAAATGTAAAGGTTTGAACTCCTCACCTCCCTTCACTTCAATGTCAAAACAATAAACCTTTAACCATTGGACCATTATTTAAATGATTTGTTGTCACATATTATTATGCACATTTAAAAAAAAAACCTATAGTACACTAAATTCTTATGTCAATATTGGGTTATTATGCGTTATTCCACCTTTGACTATTTTCGAGTATTTTAAATTATTTTTTCATAGTTTATTTTAGGTTATTCCAGCTTTGGTTTTTTTAAACTATATTTATGTTATTTCACCATATGTTATTTTAATAGGTTATTCCACCCATGGTTATTTTTCATTATTTATAATTATTTTACCATAGGTTGTTTTAAATTCCACTTGTTATTATTTTGATTATTTAAAGTTATTTTACCATATTTTATTTTAGTTTATTCCACCCTTGGTTATTTTAAACTATTTTAAATTATTTTACCATAAGTTACGTTAGGTTATTCCACCCTTGGCTATTATATGTTATAATACCCTAAATTATTCTAGTTATTTTAGGTTATTTTAACTTAAATTGTTTTTTAATTCTTTGTTATTGTACTTTTCATTATTTTAAGTTAGTATAGGCTAAATTATTATTGATTATTCCATGTTATTCCTAAGTTATCATAAGCAAGGATCTTAAGTTACTTTTTTTTTTTTTTAAATTATATTATATGTTAAGTTATTTTTCATTATTCTGAGCATTTCACCCTATGTCATTTTAAGTTATTTTTTCGTAAACTATTATTGGTTATTCCATCCTAGGTTATTTTTGGCTATTGTACTTTAAATTATTATAAGTTATTACACCTTTAACCATTTTAAGTTAATATACCATAGGTTTTTAGCTATTTTAGGTGATTTCACATTAGATTATTTTAAATTATTCTAACATAAGTTATTTTGAACTATTATAAATTATTCCATCCTATATTGTTTTAGATTATTCTATCCTATGTCATTTTGGCTATTATAAGTTATTTTATCTTAAGTTATTTTTGTTATTATACATTATTCCATTTTAGGTTATTTTCAACTATTATAAATTATTCCATGCTATATTATTTTAGGTTATTCTACCCTATGTTATTTTTACTATTATAGGTTATTTTCAACTATTGTAAGTTATCCCATCTTAGATTGTTTTGAAATATTGTAAGCAATCCACCTTAAACTGCTAAACCTTAAGTTATAATTGACTATTGTAAGTTCTTTCACATTAATTTATTTAAAATATTTTGATCTTCAAATTTTTGTATTATTTAAAGTTATTCCATGCTAGGATGTTATTATAAGCTCTTGTACCTTGCATTATTTAAAACTATCTTAAGTTATTCCACCTTACAATATTTTAAATTATTTTACACATGTTGTTTTAGGCTATTATAACCATTCAACTTTAGATTATTTTGTATTATTTTGGACATTATGCATTATTCTACCTTGGGTTATTTTCTAATATTTTAAGTTATTTCACTTTACGTTATTATAGGCTATTTTCAACTATTCGAAATTATTCCACCTTAGGTTATTTTGTCTTATTTTAAGATATTTTCAATTATTGTTAGTTTTTTTTACCCTAAATTATTATATGTTATGTAACCTTATGTTGTTATAAGTTAACTTTAAATTATTATAATCTATAACTTAGGGTAGAATAATTTAAAATGACCTAAAATAAAATAAAATAAATTTTAAATAACATAAAACAACTTACAATAAAATAATTTTAAAAATATTTAAATAACTTAAGGTGGGATAACCTAAAATAATTAAAAGTAGCCTAAAATAATTGATAATAACATAATGTAAAATAACATGTAAAAGGTGAAATACTTTACAATAAAAAATCATATTATGGCAAATATCCTAATATAGGTTGAAATATTTAAAATAATCTAGAATGTATTGCTTTAAATAATTTAGGGCAGTTTAAAATAACAAAAATAACATATAATAATGAATAGAACTTAAAATAAAACAAAGTAAAAAAATAAAGATTAACCTATGGTACAATAAATTTAAATAACCCAGGGTACAATAAGTTAGAATAACTTAGGTTGTTTAAAATAACATCAAAAGAAACTTATTATTATTATGATTATTTCAATTAATAATGTATCATATTAAGTAATAGTTAATTTTATTTAGATTTAATCATTGGAATTTTTTATCACACAAATTGTCCCAAAAATTATGACAAATCAACAATAAATTGAAGTGCATGTTTTGAAACAAAGGACATTTGTCACATTTTGCTATAGTCTCAAAAACACGAAGAAGATGGTATTGGCTTATGAATTTTATCATCAAAAAACAACAAAAACAACGAAAAATACTTTAAAAAGGAGGAAAACGTGAAAGCTATTAAGGGGTGAATTGAAAACCTAAACCTTGTAATACCCAAACTCACATAAGCATTTAAAACTTAAAGGCAACCTCAAATTAACCAACTCCAACAAATCCCTAGAATAGATGATTCTAATTTAAACCCAGTTCTTGCCTCCATGTGGGTTCCTTGTGAGGTTTTTTTAATTGTTATAAATTTTGATTTAGATATTAGATCAAGATCTAAATACTTGTGATCCAAACCATCAACATTGACAATGCAATGGAGATACCCTCACACCTAATATTATATTTGTCCTTAGTTGGTATGCAATTAGTACAAGAATTTTATTGCAATTATTTTTCCCCCAATCTACCTTTTGCATTGTTTTTTCCACCTAGGTTCCTAGACACATTTTGGGTCCATGTTATAAATATTTTGGGCATGTTACAAGCATTAGGAGGTATGTAACATGTTGGATGGTATGTTATGAAACCTTTTGTATATTTGTATCTTTTTGCATCTTACATACCCTTTAGTACTTGTAACATGGGAAGTTATAGGTGCAACATGTAACGAGGTGGAAAAAAAATCAATGTTGGGTAGTTATTAGTTTTCTTCATAATCGAGTGATTTGGTTTTTAACAATATAATTATTTTAAAAATAATTTCATAATTTTTTTCATGTCAAACTAATTCTTACTTCATTCATATTAGTTGGTTATATTTAGATGTTACTTAACATCAATTTAAAAAGTTAGCTCAATATAATTTAGAAAACAAAATCTAAAAGTTTTCATAAGTCAAGAAAAAAACTATCAAGCTTCATTACAAAGATCTAATATAAATAACAAAAATTAAGAACAAAAAATATATATATTCAAGGCAAAAAAAACTATATATTTTTTTTCAGTTTGTTTTCCTCAAATGAACCTTCAAATCTTTCTAGTTTTTCCTTTAAATTTGCTTCATAATCTATCAATTATATTAAACCATAAAGAGCTTTGCAACCAACCTTTGCATCGTTCAATTTTTATTCACAAAAATTAACATTTCAAGTTTATCTAACTACAAGCAACATCTCCTCAAATTGATAACAGAATTAGCAAAAGAAAATATTATTTTTATTTTTATTTGAGAACCTATAATCCCCAATATTTGTTTAGCTCAAAAGCCAACAATTGGGAACATGTATTCATGTTTCTTCTACCACTCTGAAAAATACTTTATGTTTTTTGCATCCACTTGATATTTTCAAAATATTAACAATTTTTTATTAATAAACTTCTTTAGAGGTTCATTAGTGTTTACAATTACCATTTCAACAATATCTAAGCTCCTATCCACTTTGGAAAATAGATGAAAATGATGATAAGACTTCAAGAGCATAAGAAGTAAGGATCTCCAACCATATTTTTTAGCTATGGCCATCATTTGGTCATGACTAATAAAAGAAAAAATAATTTTAAAACTTAGGATTTAACATCAAGGATAACATATTGTGAATTTTCCTCTCATCATATTTTTTCAAGAAGGAAAGGAAAAGGTCAATGACCTCATAAACTTCATTATTTATGTTCATTGCAAGAGTTCCCAACTCCATATTTAAGCTTGAATTATCATCAATGAAATTATCCAAAATGAAAGGTAGGTTCATTTTTTCCTTTAGTTTAAGGCTTACAGATATGGCTACATGTAAAACATTATTCAACAACCAATGATTGCTTGATTGGTTCAAAACACAAATCATTAGTAATTATATATATACAATAATTTGTTATATATGCCACGTGAAAAGAAAATGTACATAACTAATGACCTTAGCACCAATTTAATTGCTATAATAAAAAAACAACGACTTCTCAAAATTTTAAAAACTTCATGAAACATGATAATTTTTCTTGCAACTTGCACAAATCAAATATCCGATCATAATGCAATTTTTTATAATAAAATAATAAATAAATAAATAAAACCAAAATAAAACAATTTGCATTTTACCTTGTTTGATTCATGTGTTCAAATTTATAGGTTTAGGGTTTATAGTAATGCAAGCTTTCATCCATTCTTGTCTTCCTTTCTCTAATTATTTTTACATGTTATACATTTATGCAAATTTGATTGGGAAAATTTAATGGAAACATATCTCAAACCCCTACACATTTTATTTTCAACAATTACACATTGATAAGCTTCAAAGAAGGAATGTCCAAAACATGTGCCTTGAAAACTTTTCGCCACACCCAAAACTTCACATTAACTATTGATTTTTAAACATCTATTATGGTATTCAAATTTGATGCAAGCCATCCTTGACATAAAGATGGTTTTTTTTGTTAATCCATGATAGGTCTTGCAATTTTTTTCCAATGCATGCCCAAAAGTTTCAAATGCTTCAAAACGAGCCAAGTTCAATATGTTTGGCACTTAATCCTCTCCTATGAAATTCATAATCAATGCAAAAATGTCATGTGCCCCTTAAACATCTAGAGATTGAAACTTATAATAATAGAATCACAATATGTTAAAATTAGTAAAAGACATGTTTGATTTGTCTTTTTTATTGTGTCTAATAACACTTATTAAATGAAAGGTTTTTTTGGAAAGGAAAACAACACGGAGACTTATGCATTACCAAATGCTTTAACCAAATATTTTCTACAAAGTAAATGGGCCAATGGTTTTTAACAACAAGAAGATCCGAATTTTCCAAAAAACATTTTTGGTGCACATTATCCTTTTTGAAAGGATCTATGGCCCCAAAAATTAGAGATTGTATTTACACTTATTATAAGCCTTTTCTTTGTAAGTTGTTTTCCATTCCGATGTAATTCCAACTTGCACAACAAGGTAGGGGGTAATAATAATCATAAAAGAGGGCAAACACCATGAGCAACACTAATAGCACCACAAGCAAAAGCAAAGGAGTTAATACTTGAAGCTAATACAATAAGCACCACACACAGCACATGTAACATGTGAAGAACACTCATAGCACATACACAACATTAGTAACAACCAATGACTAAACAACACCAAGTAACATGTGAACAACATGAATAACAATTGAAAACAGACAAGGAATGTCAAAAGTGCCCAATTAGTGTCAAAAACATATGAGTAATGCCTTAAGCACCTAAACACTTCAAGCATTTGAATAATACTTATAGCAAAAAACAAAACCAACAAACCTTCTAAAACATGGAAAACATTTGCAACAAAAACAAGAGATAATTGCAAAGGCTTCAACACATGATAAACATTTACAATAAAAAGAAAAAAATCAAGCAAAAAAACAAGACCAAAACAAGAAAGAAAGTTTTTCCAACAAAAGAAACTCTATAACAAGATTGGAACATAAACGCATATAATGTTGGAAAAAACACACGTACACATAAGAAAAAATAGTTTAATTTCTTATCTCTTGTTCCCTACATGAAAAAATTGGAGGGGTTCCCTACATGAGAAAAGTGGCACCTCCATCATTAGTCCCATACTTTGAACTCCGACCTTAAACAATAACCTAACTTAAACATAAATAATTTAAAACCTTAATTCTATGTTCCTTATGTTTTAGACCCTTTCAAAACCAAACTTAGGAATTATCCATATAATTTACCTAGGTATCATATTTTTTAATTCATGAAATTTTGATTATTTGCAAACCAAATCTTTCAATAATGATACCTTGCACTTTGGATATTAACCCAAGTAGCACCCTAGATGATACCTAATTAATTCTCTTTTAAAAGATAAGTTGATACTTAACATGGTTTTGAACAACAAACTAACACCCACCCAACATTAGAAAAATGGATAAAAGGTAAATTAGGGAAAACAAGCAATTCTACAAAAATGGTTTTATTTAAAATAAAAATTTAGATGAAATTAATTTATTGTATTAAAAATTCATTGAATTTACAAAAATGGGCTTAACAAAATAAAAATAATATGTAATAAAATTGCATTGACATTAAACATGAATTGCATCCAATTAATTGTTTCTTACTTTAAAAAAACCAAGCTTATCTCCCTAATTCCAATGATGATGAATTTTCATTAAAGATGGTTTAGGTAGGATGACAATAGGCTCTTATAATATTTTTTCCTACCATGTTCTTTCCCATAATATGCTAAAATGAATTATTCTAACTCAAAGTTTGTTATATAATTACTTAAATTGACATATTTATAATAGGACATGTTATATGGTTGCAACATCTTGGATTTCTTGTTTTAAAAAATAAATTGTTGCATGCATCTTTTGAAATTTCTTTATTTTATTTCTATTGGAAGCTTACTATGGTTTTTTTTTTTGACAACACTCATGGCCTATCTTTTCATTTTTACTTATTATAGTGTAAAAGAGGAGAACTCATTTTATTTTGAAGAATTTGAGAAATCTTTCTTTGTTTTATGTTTATTACAAATTTTTTGTCCAATTTTTATTTTTATTTTGGCAATGTTTATGGACCTTCTTTTCATTTCTACTTGTATATTGTAAGAGAAAAAAACAAAAATTTAAAGAAATAGCCTGGGAAAGAAAGTTACAAAACAAATATTACAAGCTTGAGATTGAGACTCTCATAAAGTATTTCTTCTATCTATCTTTGGATGTTTTTATTTTTATTTTTATAGTATGATACTTGTAGTTAGGGTTGTTTCTTGGAATAGAAAGAAATTATGAAGTTTTTGAAATGTTTTTTTTGTGTGCAAGTTGATTGTGCAAATAACACTCATGGAAAACAAAAAAAATGATTTTTTTTCTAAAGAACATGTTTTGTTTCCTATTCAAGCTACGTTTCATTGGTTGGGAATGGAAATGGATGAGGTCCAAAAATATTCATAATTGTTTCATGAGAAGCAAAAAAGCAAGAAAAAAAAGACTCAAGAAGTATAACTAAAAAGCTCCACCAAGAATATGTTGAAAGGTAATTCTTTTGGCATATGCTAATGGTAAAAAAATGTCCTATGTTGGTTAAACACCGTGGATGTTAGAAGATGGTAATACCATCATTAAACAATAATTCTCATAAAATGGCCAAAACATCTAAGGAAAATTCTAGAGTGAAAGTGTTTTCTAACGGTAAAATCGTAAGTATATAAGCTCTTCAAAACCAAGTTTAAATTAACATTTCTTTCTCAAGAAATCAAATCAAGGATTTTATTTTTTTTACATGTATTAGTGTCATGTTAAAGAATTGTCTATCAATCTATCACCATTAGTTAACCTCTTATCATGAAACTTTCATGAATGAAACCTTGAAAAAAAAGTTGCATCGATGGACCCAAATAAAAGATTGCATCAAAAACTTATATATATATATATAGGTTTTTATTCCCCACATTTTTAATCACAAGGGCTATGTATTCTAAAGAACAATATATCATCGTTGTTCATAGTGTGAATGCAAATGTTCAAAATAATCCCTTTAGAATCCCACCAGGACAATTTTTTACTACAAATTTGCTTAAGTGCAAAATTAGATTCGATTCTTGTATCTATCTCTATAGAAAGTTTCAAAATAGGAAGACCCAAATATAATAACTTGTTGAGGGACTTGTGATTAACAACAATAATTGGGTAGTGGGTTGTCCCAACTATGATGATACGGGTCCCTATATCAAAAGTCCACATTCCATCCACCTTCACAATCACCAAATCAATACAAAAATGCACCAAAAGTATGACTTCTTCTTCATAGCTTAAATTCAAATGAATTATTTGAAATCCCATTAGTTGCTTCAAAGGAATGCCATTGGAACCTAAAAATAAACATTGTGAATTTAAAACCTGGATGCATATTTATAAGATCTTCCCAAATTAATCCTTTTTCCAGTGCAACTTGAAAATGATTTAAAATTGTTGTTCCACAATTAATGGCCATACTTAAAATATTCATCTCAATTATCAACGTTATTTCATGGTGACTTTCCTATAATGTGTTACCTACCTTCGCGAGTTCCCACAAATTCAAAACACGATCAAAGATCACAAATATGCTAGAATCCAACTACAAAATCAAATTATTTAATTGAAGTAAAACTAAGTACCTACCAATATAACATTAAAAATTGCATCCTATGGAGTAGGTGCATAATATGTGAAGTCATGAATGAAAACCACCACATCACAATATGACATTATGTATTTACACCCAAATACCTTTTTTCTGGTAATCACAATAATCACCTTATGAAAATAATAATAATGCATAAAACATTATATCACACTAAATTACATCTAAACATTCCATAACAAGTGATCTATCTAAAACTTTAATCTTAAACCTTAAACCATAAGCATGACTTTATTTTGTTGTGACAACACCTTTGAATTGACCTTAAGGTGAATTTTTTTTAAGGTGTACCACATGATGAAAAAGGCCTAATCCTTATTACAGTCCTTTTTTACATTATATTTTGATCCCCATACAAAATAATGAATCAAAAGTTGTCAAAATTTTCAGAAGGATTATATTTTGGACTATTACAATTATAGATTCCATCATAATTATCCATAAATGTGTCTTTACATGGCAAAAAAATACTAGGTAAACAAGATAGAAAAGGGTGACGTTGTGACAAATTTTTATACACTTTAAAGAATTTGCACCCCTCACACATAGTACACAAGTAAGACCTACTCCACATTTTTTTTCCCATCATAATATTTTACTTATGATTCTTTTACAAGTGCACAACAACTTTGCTTTAAATTGTTGTCATTTTGGTGGCATGTGACATAACCTTTCATGTAAACAAACAACCAAGGACTACTAAATGACCCATTCATTGAATTAAGATCATTACAAAAGCTATAATTTAAACTCTTCTTTAAAATGAAAACTAAAAACAATAACTTTATTGCTAGTTAAATGCCACTGTAATATTTTTTTATTTTTTGTAATAGGACATGGGTGGTTACAAAAAGATGTGCACCTGACTTCATTCAAATAATCTTGAACAAGAGGTGGGATTTGCTGCCTTCCTATGTGGAGTTTTGGATTACACATGTTTCCCAAATCAAGTGAAAGATTGGAGCACAAATAGACGCTAGTAGAAAAATACCATTTTTCAACTACTATTTGCAATTATCTTTTAGTTGCAAGTGACAAATATGACTAAAAAACTTTTACTTGCATTGGACAAGTCATGTATGTCAGCAGTCGCATGCGACATTGGATTGTGGATGTGAAGAAAATGTCAACCTTTGACTTTTAGTATACATGTAGTTATTTGTAATTTGCAATGCGACTTATTTGGTGAGTAAATGCAATTAGTAACATGCTGCCACATGGAAATACTAGCAATTATTTCAAATATCTAGTTTTATTGCGTATTGCGAAAATTTGGGTTATCCAATGTAATTCATCATAATTTAACCACATGGCACACACATGGATATTTTGATTATTAAAATTTTGGTTTAACTTGGAAAATTTTGGATCGTTCAAATCTAGTGGTTGAGATTGGGCCACATGACGCTACGTCCTTTCATCATCATCTTCAAGTTCTTATGGCCAAACATGGTCCATGTGGTTTTTAATTCATCAAATTTACTATGGACACATGGCACATTTTGGGGATTTCACATATTTATTTTCTTGTAAATTTTTTATTATTTGAATCGTTCATTTTCAATGTTTTTTATTGTGACAAGTGGCACAATTTTGGAATATCTTATACATTAATTTTGGAATATCTTATAAAATATATATATCATCAATATTGTTGCCTTTAGTTCGTGACAATTGAAGTTCATTAAGTTTTCATTGAGTTTTACCTTGCACAAAGTTTTCATATGTGTTTTTTCTAAAAAACTTACATCGTCTCCCTTCTTTAACATTTCATTTGCATATGGCCATTCATCATATGTTACAACCGTGGTTGTTACTTTTTCCCAATATGCATGGTGGCAGGCCAATTCAACCTCTTCACATGATTCTATAAGTTTTATCCTTCCTCGAATAACTACACCCAAAACAATTGTAACAATCATACCCATCATCATCAATCTAATATCTACTACCACTAGACAAGCCCATGATAAAACCATTGGTAGTATGACCATAATCATTGCCATAACTTGACTCCATTTTGCCAAGATGTCTGTCTTCCACAAATGATCCAACTAGTTGTTTTTCCATGAATTTGCAAAACAAAAAACAAAAAAAAAGATGGCATGCATGGCTTTAAATCATTCAATCAAACATGATACTTGAAAATGTCAATACACAATGTACTAAACTCTCTGCATAGTGACAAAAATTAACACCCAATTCAATTTCCAAATCATTGCCAATGTAACTCATAGTATGCACATTAGGAAAAAGCCAAGGAACATGCCTTGTATTGACCTTGTAGCCAAAAGTAAAACATGACCCAACCAAACATCCATCCTAAAACTTGACCACCCATTGCCACAATCATGGATGTGGGTGATGGAACAACCATTGACCATGAAATGTGGGTTGTTGGTACTACAATGATCAATGTACTCAAAATGATTATGCTTGGATCTAAACACAACCATATCAACCAAACCAAACAAGTTTTTATCAAATCATAGTGCCTCCACTTTTGACCCACAATTATCATCAATCACCAATGGTTATTTCATTAGTCTATAAATGAGAAGATTGGAAATACAAGGAGCTTACAAAAAGGATAACAAAAAGCTTTGGAATTATTGTTAATTCAAAATATTATATTTCTATGTTGAATTAAAGATAATCACATTCTTACCACTGGGTGTTATGGGTATTTTGGTGCCATTAAAGTTGATATGAGCTAGTAAAGTTCAAATTGTTACAACAATGCCATTTGCATTAAAATTCTTTGTAACAACATACATGAAGTCTTCTAACACCATTTAGAAATGGTAATTGCATCCCAAGCACCTATAACTTGTATATCCCTTGTTCACACCAACATGTTATTAAAGCCTCCCACAATAATTCAAACAAATATAGTGGCACATAATATTGAGTCCCTCAAACTAGAAAGTACCATTGCAAGAACTTTTAACTTCAAAAACAAACTCTTGAGAAAAGAAATCTCCAAATCATCTAAGCCCTTGATTATTGGGTTGCAATCTGCTCGGCTAAATTTTTTTGTACCTTTTGAAATGTCAAGAAAGGTTTTTAGTTCAAGTTGATGGCATCATGTTCTCTATCTATAAGAACTTTGTTGTTAATTGGGAAACAAAAATGTGGGCTAAAAAACATAGTATATGAAATGTTACATATGTGTCGCAACCATAGACATGACATAAATAGATATGTGCTTTTGGGAATGGAGGTGGCTCACCTTCTCAAATTGTGATACATATATTAAACTAACGATCTCATCAAGAGTGAAGGCCATTATCTTGCATTCACAAAAATGCCAACTTTTGATTTCTAACAAACTTGCTACAACGGACAAAAATACAAATTTTCATCATCTCCCTAAACAATGAAACTCCAAATTTGGCAATACGTGTTTTCAAGACAACAATTGTCAATTTTTAAAAAATGGTATATTCAAAAGTTTTTTTTTTTTTTTTTTTTTTTTTTTTTTTTTGCATCGCATGTGGGAACATTGGTGATTCCATCATTAACTATTTCCTTTGAGTGGTTATTCAATTTTATGATGGTACCAAAAAGTTGAGTAGCATTGGAAATGAAAGCATATCCATGGCATGGAGCTTAAAGAGCTTAACTTGTTGTCGTGTGAAAAATCTAATGGAACTTGGAATAAGCTTTGAATGGGTGTAGGGGAAAAAAAAGTTGCTTGATCCCATGTAAACTTTCTTTGATCCTTTTGTTCATTCCATAATTGCAAAAATCATCTTGCCACAACTTAACAAAGTAATCCTCCACCCCACCCACTTTAGTGATAACTAATATGTTTGTTGATAACAACTTTCAATGTCATGACACAAATGTGGGATTGATCTCAATATGCACTTATCAATAAAGTTCATGAAGATCCGCCAAGTACCTAGTTGCAATGTACAATGTGAATAAAATGCAATTACCTCCTTGAAGAACATCTCTGCATCATCCAACAAATACTTGTGCGTCCACACTTTGATCTACATGACTATGGAGTCTAGAAAAATTCAATTCAAGGGTTTGCCCCAAACAACTTCTCCAATCTTTTCACCATTTGCATTTTATTATCCTTGGAAAGCGGACTCCAAAATGACAACACCAATAGACATGAAAAGAACTTTCCCATGGGTAGAAGAATATAAGATAAGTGGTTGCCATCATCATCATCATCATCATTCTCCACAACAAACCCATCAAACATCAACCTTGTTGTTTCTTCTCATTCCAACTCACTTGCTACAAGAAGAATTGTTACGAAATCCAAGTTCAAGCAAGGAATTGTTGTTGAAGACAAATTGACAATTCTAGGTACAAAAATTACATTTGGTGAGTCTTCTTGATCTACTACATTCATAGCAATAACATAATCCATCCTCTCCTCATCCTCACCATGCTCCTACATGTTCCCTAATCTATTAGTGTCTAAGTTTACCATTGCCAAAGAAAACATACTTGATTCTCTTATTACTCTCCATTGGCATTATCTGGGAATGCCCTTGACAATTTGTGCCTCCAATTCAATTCTAGCTTTGTCAATCTAGCATCAAGCTCAACATCTTTGTGGGTGAAACTAAGATAAAAAAACATCAACACAACCTTTTGACATAACTTGTATAACCTTAAAATATGAACCATCACGACCATCACAAAATAGTTTGTCACATGCTCCTATCACTTCCACACACACACCAAAAAAAACACACACACATGAATATTTCACTCTTTCACACACACATAAACACAACTAGATAAAATAAAATTATTAATAATAATAATTTTGCATTCTATTTCATAATGCTTTATATTTTTCACCACAAGAAAGAAATGCAACAACAATTTACACTATTATGAAGAATTATAAACAAAAAATCTTTCAACATTCATCATTATTCTTCTTGTATGTATCACAATTCTTTCCAAATCTAGAACATAGGAATTTAAGATCACAATAATTTGTCAATATTCCATAATATTTCTATTTTGTCGAGATCATAAAATGTGTTCATGAATGATATTACAAAGTCTACTTTCCATTTTATGAAACATTTGCTAAATCTCATGATCATTTCAAATTTTATTTGATTTTTCAATCCTTTAATAAATAACATTGAAAATTGAACAATAAATGGCAACCCATTCATAAGATTTATATCCAAAAAACATAAAATTGCCTTTATTAAAGTTGATTAACGTAATCAAATGATGAAGTTGTTTCTCTAAAATTTTGGTGAATGCTTTTCTTTTAAATATGACAAATTTGTGATAAAATTAAAATTCTACGTATCTAAATTGTAGATTAGTGAATCAAATTTTTTAAATTTAATATCTTCACATTTCCAACCCAATGTACAACTTCTTTAAATGCATGTAAAAAAAAATTATGTAGTGCATTTTCTAAGCATTATAAAACAGAATTTAAAAACAATAAAAGCACCAATTCAAACTCATATATAAGATTGGTGGTCATTAAAATATGCCATCAATTTATTGCTTTCCTTTACTTTACATTTGATATTATTGGAAGAAATTCCACAAACGTGATGAATCATGACCTCCCCCAAGCCCCAACACCTATTGGCACACACACACGCACACACAATATATATATAAGTTTAGGTTGAAATCAACTTCTACAATTCAACAAATTTTAATACTTAATTGAAAATCTAACAAATACCCTTTTTAAAAGATTCAAATTAAAAACCTTTCCATGTACACACATTCCTAAATATGAATTTCTATCAAAAATTACCAAATTCAATAGGTATATTTTGTAAAAATATCTCCCCATGCCCATCCATAAACATAAAATATTGGACAATCTTATTTTGGTATGGGGTTCAATTTTGATTTGAATATATGCTTTAAAAAATGTATTATATAATGTATTTTTTGTACCAACGTCAAATAATCATAACCATATTTAAATGATATTGTAAAATCAAAATGCCATGGATACATGTTCAACATTCATGCTGGAAGGCACAATAAAAGAAGGGGTTAAATTAGGAGTGTGCTCATAGAGTTGACATTTTGAGAGTAACACAAACTCCTACAATGTACCCTTTTTAATCCCGTGCTTATTAGATTATGAAAAATTTGAGGTGAAAGGCAATAGCCTTCCCATGCTCATTTAGAGCAATGAGCCTTAAATTTGTTCAATTTGATGGTTAATGGTCGGGTATGAAACAAGGTTACAATCAATTGTTTTCCTATTATAGGTCTGAAAAAAAATCCTTTATTATGTTTTAATACAATTTGAATGTTGTAATGTATTATCATATAATAGCTTCCAATAAAGATCTTGAAATAAAATCAATTATATAAATTTGCTACATATTAACCCAAAAAATAAACCTTTAATCTTATTCAACATTTTTTTTAAAGTCTGATATGTAACAAAAGTACTCAACAACATCATATGTAATAGATCATATAGAATACACCTTTTTTTAACCTAATTTTATAAAAAATGAATACAAAAAGAAGATAGCATCTAGCCCACTTTGTCTATGGCTTCATTTCATTTTTTTCAATAGGTAGCGTTTTGAGTTTTAATGTTTGAATGTTTTGGAGAATCTACCCATTTTGATTTTTCTAACTTCATAAAGCGTTTCCTAAAATGGATAGTTTGAGTTTAAAGACCCTTACACTAATCATTTCAAACCTTTTGTTATTTGAATAAAAAACCGTTGTGCTTGACTTGGGGTGCTAGGAGTCGATCTACCAATATGTTCCCGCAAAATAATAAAAATAAAATTTCATTTTGCAAAGCATGCTCCAATGGGCTTCCCTTAATGTTGGGGTCTACAACCTTGGGTTAATGTTTGCCATCAAAATTGCAATCCATCAAATTAGAAAAGGCCATGGGAAGCAAGTTGTCCCCTAACTTTTCGAAAATTTGAAAATTTATGAACATCAAATTACCATATTAAAAATTAGTTACAATGTTAATTATGTGTGTAATCGATTGGATTCTATAGTTTATCATACTCTAATTAAGAATTATTACTCAAACAAGGATTCAAATTTAATGGTTTAATGAAATGGAACAATCTTATTGGTCAAAAGCCATAATTTGGACCCAAGTGCTCTAGATAAAAGTCCAAGATCGAAAAAATTACAAACTAATTATGACCATAGGAAACTTAGATCAAAGCTTGGAGCTCATAATTTTAATAATCAAACTACAAACAAATGTCCGATGTAGAGTCCAAATCAATGATTTAATTTGCTTCATAAGCGTCCATATTGGTTCATGAGTATTTGAATTTTGTACCTTCATCTATAGTGGGCCTAATTATGCCATACACTACATTCAACAAAAAATTTGAACCTCATACTTCAAAAAAGAAAAAAATTTGCAACCCATAACCTAATTCTCTCTAATAAAAAAACTAGAAATTTTTTTTATTCTCACATGTGAACATCAATAATATATGTTTTGTATTATTTATGCGAATTAGAATATATATTGGAATGGAATGAACCATATTATTAAACATGGTATTTTTTCCAAATGATTATTACCTAATGATATTCTTGTTAAATATAATATATATCATATTGTTGTCAAATGATATGATATATTATTACAATTCTTTAATTCTCATGTGGCAAAATAGTTATAAGTGACTCATAATCACCACAATGGCTCTACCTTTCAAAACCATTTTGAGGAAAAAAATTTCATTTAAAAATAAAATTATATATATATGAATATATCTACTCATTTTGATTTTTCTAACTTCATAAAGTATTTCTTGAAATGGGCAATTTGAGTTTAAGGACCTTTACACTAATCATTTCAAACCTTTTGGTATTTGAATAAAAAAACAAGTATGCTTGACTTGGGGTGCCATGGGTTGGTTTGCCATTATGTTCCCACAAAGTAATAAAAATAATTTTACATTGTTGAAGGCCTACTCTCATGGGCCTCCCTTAGTTTTGGGACTACACCCTTGGGTTAATGGCTGCCTTTAAAATTACAATCCATCAAATTAAAAGAAGCCCTTAAAAAAAATGTCAAACATTTATTTTTTGGTGAAAAATTTGGCATTGTTGCAAAATTTAAAATGATGTACAACATGCACAAGGGGTTTTTATTTTTGAATGTTTTCAAAAACATCACCACAAAAGTAAGGTAAAAGGGGGCTATTTCCCACATTTAGATTGTCTATTCTTAAATGTAGCTAAAAAAATAGTAGGATTTTTAAAAAATTAGTTTACTACCTATCCTATAGCCACTTAGTTAAATCCTCCTATATGTATGGTTGTCAATGTAGCTATGTACGACAAAATTGTCCCCTAATTTTTTGAACATTTGAACATTTATGAAAATAATATAATTAATGTCAAATTGGCCAAGGGACCATGTTAAAAATTGGCTTTACATTGTGTTCATTAAATTAAAAATATATCCGAGAATGAGTTGGTCAAAAAGTAACCTAAACTAAGGTTATGTGTAGATAACAAATGGTGAAACCCTCCAAACTTTATAAAATAGAACACCCAAAGAAACCAAGGAAGAGAAAAAAAGGAACAATGGGAAAGGATCAAAGTCAAAGCATGCAAACAACCCCAAAGAGAAGGACCATTAGAAAAATCCATAAAAAATCATGTTCCAAAACCTACCCCATTCGTGATAAACATGTCATATAAAACCATGAAAGATATATGTGCCATAGTAGTAACATTTTTTTTGATAAAACATTTGTAAAACTATGCCATTCCATTGAATACTTGAATATGTTATGGATTCTTAGGTGGTGGCATGTTTACTATTGCTTGTATCTTCTTTGGATCTGATAATTTCATTTCTTTGGACACAATAAAACCCAATTTCATCCTTGAAAATACACATTTTTTTGGATTCATATTAATGCCATATTTTCTACACTTTTGAAAACATAATATGAACTTCTGCAGATGACTATCCATGTCACTATACACTATAAAAGTCATCCAAAGATATCTTCATAAAATTGTCCAAATATTCTTTGAGTGTTTTGGTAATAGCTCTCTAACATGTTGGAGGTTCATTTCTAACTTTAAACGACATCACCTTTTATATAAAACCCCCTTAGTCTGTAACAAATGCAATCTTGTATTTGTCCTTTAGACTTATAAAAATTTAATGATATCCAGAATATCCATCTAAGAAATAATATGCTTCATACCCTATTACTATGTTCAAAACTTCATTTGTAAAATGTAATGGGTATGGATCCTTTTTTATAGTTGTATTTAATTTTCTAAAATCTATACAAATTCTCAATTTACCATTTTTTTGGGTACTACTATTATGGGTGACAACCACGTAGCCCCCTTTACATATTGGATGAAACCAACTACCAACAATTTATCGATATTTTGTTTGATTGCTATAACATCATTTAGATTTAATATGTACATGGTTTGATGTGCCGATGGTATAATAGTATCCCAACTCAATTATGTGTTGTGCCAGTTATGGTGGAATCCCTTTCAAATTTTTTTATGTCCATGTAAAAACATTTTTGAATTCCTTCCACAAGTGTTCCGCTTTTAACACTTCACTTGTTTTTAGTTGTGCATTAATCTTCACCGATAGTGGTTTTACATTAGTTCCCAAGTTGAGATTCATCAACTATTGGTTTTCACTTAACGTCCATCCAATTATTTGTAATTCATGTGCTTTGATTTTTGCTAGAGTTTCATCCGCCACAATACTCCCTTGTTGATGACTATAGTACATTTCAAGATACACCTTATCCTTTAGAATTGCTTTTGGTTGATATTTGTTGCCAATTATATTCTGCTTTATAATATGTAATTTTAATTTTAGCTTTGAATTACTAATCTTCACACTACCATCCATTACCTCCGCATCTATGGGTTTCATAGATAAAATTGTGTCATGTAAATTGATTGTTCTTATCGAAAACAACTTTAGTTCTATAACAAAAATGATATCTTCTTTTTCATATGTGATACCATTTTGATAGTCGTAACAAAATAACATTTTTGGTCTTCTTACTTCACCTCCAAAATGCTTGGTGACTGTAATTGTTCTTATTGTCCCATTCATGTGTATGGTAACATTTTTATCCCCCTAATCATGTGTCATTTTAACATCCCTCAACCATGGTCTCCCCAACAACATGGAATAACCAAAATTTACCATGCATTATTTTGAAGCATAGTAAACATAATTATGTAAGGAATGTTGTGAACATACATCTTCAGATTTCTAATCAAACCCCATTAGTTTTGTGGTTGTTTGATTTGCCATCTTCAAATTATATAGTGTAGGTTTAGGCTTTGGAAGCCCCAACTTCAATCTCAATTATTTTATGATGATATTAATTCCAAAACCTCCATCCAACAACACATCCTCTATTGTATTATTCCCAATCTACACTTGAATAATTGCCATGTGACTATCTATTGCTACAACAATTGTTCCTACCTTTGGTACTAAAGAACTAACTTGGTTATTTGTGGTTGTTCTACTTATATTTTGAGTTTTCTTTAGTTTTAACTTCTGCTAAAGATACCTCTTTAACTTAGGGGCTATTTTAAGCAATTTTCCTAAGTTTAAAGTATAACTTGTTTTTAACATCTACTTACCAATATCCAAAAAATCTATTATATTGTAATCAATTTTCTTGTGAATTCACTACCTTTTGAGATTTCTATGCTTCCACATAAGTATATATGGCATACCCGACCATATTGTGTTCCATCCCTCCATGGATGTGGATGGCCCTTCTATTTAAATATGTTGAATTGTCTCCACCATTGATTTTATTAACCATTCTTCTTTTTCCTAGTCAGTAACACTTTTTATTCTACTTGGTTTTCTATCCTTGAACACCTATTATTTAGTTGTTTTACTTTTTATTATAACATTAACATCCACCACATTCACGTATGAAATGATTGTTTGTGTTTCAATAATAGGTTGAACTTCTGCTATTATCGTAGATTTCCCATGAAACATTTTTTACATCTCAGTAAACTGTGGACAATTTGTCATTTTATGTCCATTAAAACCATAGATGTGGCATGCATATGAAGATGTCTTTTGTGGTTTTTGACTCAGTTGTGTTGTTTTTGTAGTTGCCACCATGGTATGCTATTTCTTCTTTTTACATGTCTCCACGTTGTGATTATTCATACCACTATTTGTGCAACACTTGTTAGTTTTCCCTATATTACTTTATGTTTTTGGCGGTGCTACTTGTTTGGTATTCTATGGTATTGAAAGTGCACTCCTTGCTTCTATGGTAGTCATGTTTTTTTCACACAACATCACCACCTCCTTATGTTGTTATAATGTTAACCTTTTCATCCTTGGAATTGCAATTCTAAGGTATGATTGCAAGCCCGCCCTAAAGACAATAGTCAAAAAACTATTTGTGGTTGGTACTTGTAAACCATGAGCAAACTTTTGAATCCTTTCATAGTAAACCTCCTCCCTATCAATCTCCTCTTACTTCATGTTTTTTAGCTCCATGTATATTTGCTCATCATTCTAAGTCTTTTGATGACGTTTACAAAATGCATGTGTAAGCTTCAAAAAAGTATAATTAGGAAATGTTGACATGTAATCATGGCACTAGTTCGATGTTGTATCTCTTAGCATACAATTCAACGCATTAATGATATACTCTTCAGAAGTTTCTACATTTGCCTTCATTGTAGAGTTGAAGACTCTGACATGAACATTGGGATTAACATCTTTTTCGAAGTTAGGATATTCAAAAGCTACCTTGTTTAACCTAACAAAATGGCCATATTTATGATTAAGAATTTGTGTAGTTACAATAGATGGTTCTCAATATCCTCCTTTTGGATTTGTAACATTTGTACTTTTATACCCTCCAACAACCATTGAACTCATTAGTGGTCAATATTTAGTCTTGTTCACATGAGTAATCATTATTGAATTGGTAAACACCATCTTGGGGTGTCCCAACAACTTTAGTACTTATCATTGGTAGTCATGGACTCCAATTCAAATTCCTTATTATCAATATTCCACCCAATCCACTACCCAAATTTTCTACAGATCCAATTAGTATTCCACCTTTAACAACATTCGTGATGAGTGCAACAACCATTTCCACTCCTATGGTTGTTATGACAACAATAGCTGATTTAGTAACTTCTATTCCAACAAGTTGTTTCCAAATTTCAACAACTGTAGCTTTTGACACTCTTAGTGAAGCTAAGTTGACTCAAGTTTGACAATGCCCCATTCTATGGTTACCCATTGGTATCCTTTATGGTGTAGAATGTGGATGTGAATACACATTTGGTATTTTGTTCCTAAATTGAATGGATGGATAAATCTATCGACTTTGTGGTCCTAATGGACCTTTGGTTCCATGCCTCTCAATTTGTTTTAGATTACAATAATTTTTAGTTCTTGGCCATGTGATTGGTCCATTAATGCTCCTACCACATTTTGTAACTCCACATGTTTAGTAATATTTACTTTGATGTGAAAAGGCACAAAAGGACAATCCATGATTACATGTCCCTTTTCCTCATAAAATGCACAAACCTTTGAAAGTAATTTGATTACCTTTGAATCCACAAATTCATGATCTTGTGTTTCGACTATGTACCTTGTTTGATCCAATTTTAGATTTCCTTTATGTGAATACGAACGTGGTACTTCATCCAACACATTCACATGTGCCTCTACATATTTAGATGATTGTAGGTAATTTTCCTTAATCTCTTCAAGCACATTGATATTGGTGTTTTCTTCCACCTTCTAATCCTCCACTAGTTTGTAATAATTTGGAGATGTAGGCTGCTTTACAAACCTAGATTGTATACCTCTCGTAATATCCCTTCCTCGGCTAGTTATCATTTCTGAACTTGAGGTTTCTGATGGTTGATCAAGTATTACAAAAGTCCCTATTTTGTCTTGATCCCTATGATTTTAAACCACATATTGTGGCTGGGAAGTATATTACACCCACTCATTTGGGTGAGAATTCAATTGCATCTATGTGTGTGGAAATCATCATATGTAATTGTGCCTTTTCTGAAAACCATCAGTACATACTTCATGCCTTACCACCTCTTGTGGTAGAAACAACTAGTCTCCTGCATGTGTTTCTTTTATTTTTAGCTCTGTCCAACATCAAATTCCAATATGGGGTTTTTGTACTTTCCATATACTCCTCTCCATTTTCAAGATTGTATTGTGTTTCTCATTTAGTAACTTGACAATTTGCCTCCAAATCCAATTGCTGTTACAAACTTCAAATCACTATGCAATTCATTGTGTTTCACAATCCTTCTTTTTCAAAGTCTGTAGATCATTTTGTAGTCCTTATGACGTTAACCACCTAAACCTTTGATGTTTTTTAACATACCCCTTTTAAATCTAAATTGAAAACTAAACCATTATTTTGAATACATTCAACTATAATATTAACAATGGAAAATGTAGAAAACCTTCTTGTTCTTGTAAAATAAAATAAAATGCCCCAAAAGATGGTTGCCAAATGGTAAATGTGGATTAAATCCTTGTAAACCTATTCCACACTTATTGTAACAACATATTTGCATTACAATATGCACATATTCATAATTCTTGCATTGATTTTACACACACTTACTTCTATAATTCATTAAAACACCATATTCATGGTTATTACATATAACCATAATATGTACTAATATAATGTAGAATAATTAAAAACGTAATTACACTTTATTTCCTTATATATTTGATATTATAAAAAATTCACACAATAATATGAATATGAAATTCACTGTAGATTTTTTTCTTGTTTATTGAAAACTTCAATCGAAATACATAAAAAAAATCCATGTTCTATTTAAATGAAATCAAAACAAAAAAATTACATATGTGGTATCTCCAAACATAATATGTAGTTTCTTCTACAAAGTAACAACATCTTTCCTAATTTAAAAAATGTGTGTTTAAAAATTATCTCCTTTCTTGTAGAACCTCCATCTTTGGGTAGTCCCAAATCACAATCAACATGATTCAAAACCAAACAAAAATAAAAATTAAAAACCTCCAATGTCCAATGATCAATCCCTATTTGTAATGTTTTATTTGTTCAAAATAATGTAATTGGCCGACCCCTTTAATAGATGTCCGCAACACCTTCAATTTGGTGTCATAATCAATCATTTTTCAAGAGTTATAGTCTTCACCCAATTCTCTAGATGAACTTTTTCGATTTGTTTGATGATTTTATGCACGCCCATCCCCATTGTTTTTTTCTTAGGGTTCTTGACATGGGGATTTCATAATCATTTCGTCAAAATCACGTACATGACAAGGAAACCTATTGGGAGGAGGTTCACCTTCATGTTATTCACCATACAATGACAACCCACCCTATTTGTGTTTTCCCTTCATTGGTGAATGACACACATATAGTAGGTCCTACATAAAATGTGGTTTTTTTTTTTAATGATTGGAGCAAGAATTTTTAGCATTAGAACTTTTAATGCAGCTATCAAAGTGTGTAGCTTGGTTTCCACATGTGATAAACCACTTTATATTAGTTCCTTTTGGCTTTCTTACTCTTGATTTGGGTTTTCGTATTTTGGGCGCACTAATGGGATTATAGATCCTTCATTGAATCATTTATGGTTGAGGCTTTTCATGAGGATCTTAGGACGATATCTATTTTCCTTATGCTTGCAAATCCTTAGGCAACTTTTGCGATGTTCTCATTGTGTTATGCCTAACATGCAAACCACTTATTTCGTATAGTGTTTCCATCTCTAAGTATTTTGTAGCATTATGTTGAGTTCGATATTCGTACCATAACTACATTGGAGAAGTTATTTTGTGTGGGATCTTTTGGTGGTTATATTGGTCACTTAACTCATCGTTAGGCCATTTTCCTTGCTTCTTCAAGTGGGCTCAACCTCCTTTCCATAGTTTGGACTATTGCCCCTTTAATTTTAGGATGTTGGGCACTGATCATTTTTGCACTTATCATTCGATTCCAACAGGATGATCACCTTATTCTTTTGGATGTAGTAGCACATGTTGAAATTGACATTTTCCCATTCTAGATGGCATTATGAAATACTATGGGCCATGTTACCCCAAGTGGTCCATTTTTAGGTTTCACCCTTTGAGAGCTTAATAATTTAATTTTATCCCCAATTATAGGTTTATTTGGCAGATCACCTATAATGAGTAGGAGTTTGTTTCACTTTTAATAGATGTTCCTTCAAACAACATGCAAACATGTTTTCAGTCATGTGCAAGTCTAGGGGCGAGCGCTTGGTTATTCGTTTGTTTTACCACACTTACGTTTCGTCTATCCTTAGCCCACTTCGTTATAACATTACATACCTTTCTTGACTTGCCACATCCTATGGTTGTTTGTTTGTCACAATGTTAATGTGGTCATACCATTTATAATATAGGTATTTATTTGCTTTGATGCCCCTATGGGAATGAACATGAATCACTATGGTTTACACATGTTGCAAGGCTATGGACATAAGTTGTCAATAATAAGAAACAAACATCAAGGGGACTAAAGAAGACCATTAAGGACGTGCGATAATGGTTTGTGCACAAATGGTAAAAAATGAATTAAAATGAGAATGAAAACACCCATACGTTTCAATAACAAGGGGAATGAAATCATTGCTTGATGTTCGTTTGGCATATGATGTGTCTTCTCTTGAGTAGCCATTGTTGATGTTTGTTGCAATGTACCTATGCAAGTTGGGTCAGTAATCACAACATTCGTCAAACTCTAAAAATTGTTTTTGGTGATAAGGATATCCATTAGTCATAGGGTGTGGCGAAGGAAAAGGTGGGAGACCTCTCCATGAACATGTGTTCCACTTTCCAAAAAAATAATTGCGATAATATTTTGAAATGTATAATGGGTTAGGGGTTGTTGCACTTGGTGGGGGTTCTTCATCTCTTTTGCACATCATAATTAATGCACCTCCATCACTAGCCAATTTGTGGCAAATGACAATTCTTTCGTCTTAAGTCTTTTTTGTTATTTTTTATCATCATTTTGTTGCCATAGGTCTTATTTGCTTATGACTTTTACCTTATTTTTGTTTTTTCTTTGGCTTATGTATAGTTGTGCTCTCCTTTGCCTTATACTTTTGATGGATGAGTTCTTGTCCTTGATTTTTTTATACATGATTTTTCTTCTTGTATTGTAAAATAATTTAGTAATTAGATTTATAGATTACTCCTTCTAAACATATAATTGAATCCATCATAATCCCTCTTGATGAAAATTGCTAATATGGAATAATATTAACCTGCAAGACTTGCTAATAATATAAACTTAACCTATAACTATAATATTTTCCAAGTTTCTTGTCATTCAATAAAATTTTAAAAGATATTATGTTCTAAAACATTTTCTGCAATACACTCTTGAAATCTTGTAATAAATTACACAATTGAAGTATATTGAAGTGAATTCCAATATACTTCAATTATGTAATATATTGATCTTAAAATAAAAATTTGGTTTTGAAAATAAGTAACATGAAATTATCCATAAAATATATAAAGCCCAAAACAATGTTATGCTTCAGCTTGTATATTGTTGAGGTCTTACTTTCTATACATATAAATAACTTAATCACAATTCCAAACATGTGTAGAAGTTTATTGTCACTAGTAATGCGTAGCAATGCAGAGCCCAAGTTATTTAACATATTGTGGAGAGCCTTGGCTCCCTCCCCCATCCCCATACCACTCCCCAAAGTAAAAAAAGAAAAAAGAAAACCCCCTTTGAAAATCCCTCCCTTTGAATCTGGACCGGAGTTCCACGAGAAAGTGGCATGCGAGCATAAGCGTCGACGGGAGCCGGGTCTGCGAAATTTGGACCGGAGTTCCACGAGAAAGTGCCATGCGATCGCAGCCTCAACAGGAGGGTTTGCGATATCTGGACTAGAGTTTCATGAGAAAAGGGCGTGCGAGCGAAGAATCAGATGGACAGTTTTGTGTGTTGACTTGCGCGATCAGAGGCTTGGGTATGGAATCAAGAACGAAGAATTTGGTAGCGGAAGTGTAGAAAAGGAGACAAGGGAGACATGAATCCGGCTGCGGAACGGGACGGGGAGAGTACTATTCCATGGAGAGCTATGGCGGTGGTAGAAGGAGGGACACGTAAGCAGCAGGAAGATGGTCAGCAGCAACAGGAGGAGAAGGAGGAGCTGGAGGAGGAGGAGCTGGACAATACTATTCTCCAAGTGACACTCCATCCTTCGTCCTTTGTCCGTATCCACAAAATGAGCTTCCCGGAGCTCTGCAAAAGTTTCAGGTTCCTTTTTTCTTTCCTCGGAAAGTGGGGTTTTGGACTTTTATCCTCTTCTTTGTTGTTCTGTTTCTGTCTGTCCCGGCTCAACTTCGTTCCGTGTTGGAGAGGTACAAGTGTTGATTTCTTTTATTGCCACAGCCTCTTGTGTTGCCACCATTAAGAGTGGAATTCGAGCAAACCCTATGTCTTAGGGCTATGAAAATCAGTATGGTCCTTGCATGCTGCAATATATCAAAATGCATCCAACACTGTTCAAGAGGTACAAGTTTTTTTTTCTTGCATTGCTACAGCTTCTTGCTATCATTAAGAGGGGAGTTCATGCAAACTCTCTGGCTTAGGGTTATGAGAATTGGTATGGTCCTTGCCTGCTGCTGTATGTTGAAATACATCCAACACCATAATTTTCCATGTCCACATTGGTACTCATATAGCTATGGACTCATCTGAATGATATCCTGGACCAGAGAGTGTAGATATATTTCCTTGTTGGAGATGTTGCCAGTCTCCCTGGTTGTTGTGTTACCAACAATGTGACTTCCCTGTCTCCAGGCATGGAATAACCGACTTCCTTTTCCATTCTTTCCTTCTTCCTCCTTACCTGTTATTGGAAACCAAGGTTTGTATGTTTGGCAGGCATTTCAGTTTTGTCAGTGAAATACATACTGTTGTGGGCAGACTAATCAGCTGTGAATGCGCAGGGTTGAAACTTATGCTTTTCTGACCTTTTAAGTTTTGTCTAGCTTATCAGGTCTCTGTTTTGGAACTAATGGTGTTTGGGTTATAATGGCTCTTTGGTGTTTGACCTTGTCTGCAGTGCAGTAGCATGGTGTGCAAAAACAAATCTGATTTGTTGTGCTGTGGAGACTTGTGCAAGTGATCAAGGGTCAGTGATTTTCCCAGTTGTAACCTTTTTGGCTTCCTGATGTATAGCCCGGTTTCCTTCTTCTCCAGATTTCAGGAGAGGGACAATCTGCAGCCCTAGTAGGCATATGCACATTCACTATGTATCTGATTGTTTTGTACCTAGGGACTGTAGAACTAGAGGACAAGCTTCTTGTATATAAATGGTACTCAATCTTTTGTGTAGTTCCAGTAGCTGCAGGTCAAGGATGCAGTGAAATTGGGTTAGTGCTTATGTTTCACCATAAGGAAGTTTATGACACATGTAGACACATTCTTGACTGACTTTTTCATTTCTCAATTCTAAAGTTAAAGGTAATGTCTACTCGGAAGGGGAGTGCAGAAGGGAGATGAGAAGTAAGTTAAGTGTAAGTGCCTGGATTTCTGTCACCTCATTTAGGGTCTGAAAATGGGGGAGGGAATCAGGTCTGGTCCAGAACCTGCATTTTGGATACCTGTGCATGTGGTTGACCCTGAGCGCCCTACCGAACACTCAATTTTAAATGTACCTGCAGGTATCTATCTTCACTGATTTGCATCATTGTACAAGTAATCTGCCTGTTCTTTGGCTGGTGGCTTTTTCAACTGCCAACATTTTTCCTTTGTTTTAGCTACTTTTCAATGTAGTATGTCATAGAACTGTTGGCTGGTGCTTCTTGTGAATACTCAGCTTCTTTGTGAGAAGAACCCTTGGCCTGCAATGGCAAAGTGTAATATCATTGGCCTACAACGACCCAATCTGTGTCAAATGCGAGAACTGCAGTTCACTTTTGCTTGTGCAGATACACCAGGTGACACTATCCAGTTTCTGGAGTGGTCACCAAATTTGTGTCCACGAGCCCTATTAATTGGTAATTCAGGTGGCAGGGTCACAATATGGACACAGCCTACTCAAGTAAGTCATGTTTATCAATTCCTTTCTGCTGTCACTGCACTCCAGTAGTGTTTGGAAAGAGGACCCCTTATAAACATTTTCAATGTGAAACTAAAAAAACAACAAAAGGAAATTTGCTTACAAAGTGAGGGGAGTGCAGGGTGTGTCAAGTATTGGGAGCAGTAGTAATCGCTGGAGCTGTGAGCATGAATGGCGGCAAGAGCAATCTATCATAACCAAGTGGGTGCCTGTAATGTCCCCGGTATGCTCTCACTACCATTCCCATGTATTGGATGAGCAAATCCTGAGGTGCACTAATTACTTGATGAACACATGCTCAATTTGGATCTCACTTTTGTGTCCTTGACTCTGTATTTGTGTGGTGCAGTATCGGTGGACAGCAGCAGCATCAAGCTCAAAAACCTCATTTGAAGAGAGATTTTTGCATCACCAGCCCAGGGCTGATGGTATAATTTGTTTCAATCTCTTGTAATCACCAAGTATAGACTTGCCATTCTCCATTTCCTTTCCCATTTTCTCCAGGATTAGCAAAATCTAACAATGGTGGGGTGGTTTATGGTGTCACCTTTGCTATGGCAGCACGGTGGCCCAGTTTCTTGTGTGTGTGCAGTGTATTCTGGTCAGGCACAGTTCAGCTCCATTGGCGGCGATGGCCTGGCACCACTCCAAAGTGGCTTGCCACAAAGAAAGGAGTTTTGGGTGCTGGACCAAGTGGGGTTTTTAGTGGTGACATTACTGTCAGTGAGGCTGGGGCACTGCTTGTTGCTGGGGCCCCTGTTGGGAATCCGTCAACAGTTGTCATATGGGAGGTGACTCCTTGGGGCTTGAATAGTTCAGGAGGCACACAACAGGTGGCAGTGAAGCCCACAGTGGGAATGCAGTTGCCATTATTGGCCACACCACCTTCGTGGCTGGGGATCGCACCTCTTGCAGCCTATCTATTGTCATGGCAAGAACAGGCCTCTGGAGAAATTAGGGTGGAGGGTGAGGATTATATGGGCCCACTACTACAGTGCTCAGTTGTTTCCAACTTTTCAGCTTACATTAATCCAGAAGCATCTGCATCAAGTGGATGGGGTTCTGGGGTTAGTGTGGTTGCCTTTGATCCCTCCAGTGGAGGGAATGCTCTCATCACAGTAATTGTTGAAGGTGAGCCTCATAAGTTCCTTTGTGCAATTTTTGTCTGCATTGGTACGAAGATTGTTGTGCTGTAAGAAATTTAGACAGAACTGACAGCAATCTTTATTTGTTATTAAAACACCTTTCAAGCTAAGATACAGGTAATGGCAAGTCTCTATCCAAAATCCTAATATGGAATGACCCAAACAGATCCAAATTTCTGGTTCCAAGTTTGCAAGAGCTTCAGTCTGATTTCTTGTGTTTGTTTGACTAGGCCAGAATTGACATAATGTTTACCTTCAAAGTGTTTTTGTGGAGTTCTCTGCAATCACATAGATGTGTTCTCCTATTCTAAGGTGCAATTTGCAGGCAGGGTACTACATATCCCCAGAGGATCCAGATGCTGGTCCTTCAGCGACTGGTTGGAGAATACAAAGGTGGGAGAGTGTACAAAAACCGGTAGTGATACATGCACTATTGGACAGTGCAGGGAGTCCTCCGGCCATGATGACAACATGGACTGCAGTGGTGAACAACACCATAAACAAGGGGGTTCTATCAAACGGCCAGCCTATGAATCAGCAACAGAAGGAGAAAAGGGAGCGCCCCATGAATCCTAGGGCAATAGGCAAGGCCAGTTTTTCTGCTCACGGGGGAGAAGTTGCAATAGCAATTTTTGGTGGTGAAGTTCATGTATTCTCAGGGGTGGCCTTGACACCTATTGATGTCTTCTCAGTCCAGGTGATGTCATCACATTTAGCAGCTCCAGCCTTCTCACCCACAAGCTGCTGTCTTGCCTCTGTGTGGCATGATCACAAATCTGATACATGTGTGCTCCGCATTGTGAGGATTCCACCAGTCACTGCATCCGCCCCCTTAACATGGGATCGTCATTTAGCTGACAGGTATATTATCTTCTTTTTCATGTGCTCAAAACCTGCATATGTGTACTTTCTTTGCAAGTTTCATTGTGCCTCTTCTTTGCTTGTTTTTTGTATAGTTCTTTCTTAAAGATAATCCCCACCACTAAAGTTGGTCTGCATGGCAGTGGTGACCACCATTCCTTCCCCAACTCCCATTGCTCTTCCTCAAACTCCTCTTGCTCTGTCCAAGCTAGCATAGGGGATATGGCCACAAAGCTGCAGCACACAGAGTTTTCTGATTATAGTCTCTCCTTAACCGTTGTAATCGGGCTTGAATAATTTCCAACAGGATGAGACCAACCCTTTGTAGAACCTAGAACCTGCAAACTGAGTTGCAGCATTTGACTAGATTTCAGCAGCTTTAGCAAAGCCAGTTTTGATTTTGTTCACTGATTGGAAGGTAGGTTTGAGTTGTTTCAGCTGGAACTTAGCATTTTTGAGGGTTGCAACAGGTTTTGGTGGAGTTTGGTGAGTGAGGTGGATTGGTGGGATGCTGTTGCATGCACACAATGTGCTGCTGATGATGGCACTGGTACATTTCTGGTCTACCAGTACGGTACCGCTCAAATGCAGGGCAGGGTTTCTAAAGTTTGTTGTCATTGGTAGCATCCTGTGAATGGGCATCTTGTCATTCAGTAGGTTTGGTAGATGTTGCAGTTTTGGTGTATCGAATGGAATGTTAGAAGGCTGAGCCTTGAACATGCTAAAGGCCTGGTCTAGTTGGGTTGGTCACTCATTTGAGTAGTCCTCAATTTTTTCCTCTTACCATTGCAGTCTAGTTTCTCAATTGTCATTTCTAAACTCTTTGGTGATGATATTTGGAGGCAGTGACACATGGCAGAGTGATGGCAATGCTTGATGCTGACTTTCACAGCCTTAACTCTGTGCATCGTCAGTACTATGGCCCTGTATGCTGCTTCTCCTTTCAACCTTCCTTTACAAGTTTCAGCTCCTGATGTTGACAGAGGTCTCAAGTTCTCACAAGCAATAATTGAAAAGAGTAGATACTGTGGGTGCTGCTGCTCCTTGTGACGTAGAATGTCCCATTGCAGATGAACCCAGGGCATGAATGCCCTAAAAATATATGAAGCAGCTCAAAGTCCTCGAACCCTTGAAGTCAGCAACTGTAGATTCTTAATCTGCCCAGACCAGACTGCTGGAGCGATCTCATAGTATATTCTCCAGGATCTGTTGAGGGAGTTCTCTAGCTCGAGAATCTCATTCTATGTGTTAATAGCTCTTACTATTATGTGCTGAGAGGCACAATCAATCAGACCATGCTGGTAGAAGGTTACTTGCTCTCCAGTGGTTCTTCAGGTTCCAAAAAGGTTCAAAGTCCTCCTGATATGCCTCTGCAGTCTGAGATCTAGAAAAACCAGTTCACAATAGCTACACACATGCTTCTGCTCATGGATTTCCGTGCTTATTTCCAATGATGAGTCAATAGAGGGTGGTTGGGTGGGGTCTGGCAGGCAATGGACCGAATAAAGTGTCGGATACTGGAGGGTGTGGAAGCAGCTGATGTCCGGGTGTTGGTGTTGGACATGCAAGGGCGGTTGATGTTGGATATGTTGGGGCATGGAATAGAGGCAGCACTAGTAAACCCTTCCACACTCATTCCAGAGCCATGGCAAGCCTCCAATGAAAGACTAACAGGGCTCGGTGTTGATGCCATGGCAGTGGATCCTGCACTGGTCCCAACAGTTCAGGTACTCTTCCACTAGACATTGCTTTTGATCCTGTTAAATTCTTTTCACAAATGTCTGCAGAGGGATATAGTTTTGGGCAAGACTAATGTGTTCCAGAAGGCAGCAACTCTTTAAGTACAAGGAGGTAGGCAGGTGTCTTGATTTTAAACCTTTCATATCCTGCATTGCAGCAACTTCTTCTGTGGTTTCTGCTGTCCCAGTAGGTGCAGGATATAGGTTGATATCCACTTCATAGGTTTTATGGAGTTGTTTTGCTGTGCACAGCTGATTAATGATCTTCATTTATAAAATATGTGGAGACTACAGGCATATGTGGATGCAATATTGGACTTGGCATCTCATTTTTTGACACGATTGCGCCGGTATGCCAGCTTTTGCCGTACACTGGCAACAGCACATGCAGCTGCCAGTAATGCTGCTTCAACTACTCCTTTGCGACCCTCTACTGCTCCCAGCACTGCCACCATCCCTCCTGTCCCCACTACACCTGGTAAGTTTTGTCTCACTGGATTTTGGATAGTACCAGAGCAAGCAATCATTTGCAGGACTATCTGTGTGGCCTAATGTATGCTGAAAGGTGAAAATTAACAAGGATCACAGTTTGCCCTGCTGTGGTAATGGGCCCTCCTGAGTTATGAAGTTGTCAGGCCTGCAAGGTTTTCAGCTTCTGCAGAGTTGCTTGAAGCTCTGCTCAGTTAAACAATCACCTTAGGATATAATTGTATGCTCAAGGGGCTGATGCCTTTTCATCTCTATGAGATCTAAGATTTTCTTGAGAGGAGTGAAGAATAGTCTTGATACTTCTTTTTTCTGATAATTGGATGTTACTTCTGTTTCCATATGGTCCAGACTTGTCGATTGGCACATGTCATCTTCAATGTGGTGATAGGAAAGGGGCAGGGTCTCTAATATTAGGGTTCAGAAAGTGATGGAATGTCTGGAAAGCCAGGTGTGCAGACAGGGACAACAAGCAATGGTGGAACAGCACAATTGCAAGCATGGGTACAGGGAGCCATAGCCAAAATCACTGCCACAAGCCCTAGTGCTGAGGTTCCTGCATCTGCTGCCATCTCAAGCACCAATTTGGTAGGGCCAGTTGTGCCCCTTCCATTGAATGTTAGTACGGCAACTTTCCCAGGGACTCCTGCTGTGCGCCTTATTGGTGACTGCCACTTCCTTCACAGGTTGTGCCAGTTACTCCTCTTCTGTCTAATTTTTCGTAAACGTCAGCTTCTGCGATTTGTAGGAGGTGTGGCTGCGCGGACTAGTGAATCAATCACTAAGGTAGGGCCATTGAAAGAGGAGGTCATGACTGGAGTCCAAGGCTCTCCAACCACTGTCGTCAAAGTGGAGGATGGGGGCCAAATTCCGAACCACAGCACAGGCACCATCACCAAAGGATCTGAAGAGGTGGCTAACACTCGATCTGCTAGGGTGGGTTATGGAAATTGTGGTCAAGGCTACTCCTCAGAGGAGGTCAGAAGCATAGACTTTTAACTGTCCACCTTGTTGCCCTGTTTTGTTCACTCTACTCTTTTGTAGTTTTTCATTTTGTAGCATCTTAGCATCCTGTGAGATCAATGAATAAGCTATTTAGACGACCATCCAGTGCAGCCATTGATCCCATGCTTTCACTTTTAGAAGTCAGCCATTTGGTCAGAAAGGAGCAGTAAAATTGACCAGACAGTGATAATGCTTGACACTGGAGGTTTTCCAGGTGAAGCATTTGTTTCTGGTTTTGGTGGATTTATGCAAGAGGACAGCACAGCTGGCACATCCCCTGCCCAAGTCACAAGTGGGAAACACTACTCCCATTCCACAACTGCACTTCATTGATGGCCAGTTCAGTGTGGCTCCTGAAGTTGTGGAGGCTTCACTTGGACCTCACATGCAAGTTTGTAACTAAACCTGCAACTGATTCTTAAAGTGTTTAAGAAATTTCTGTTCAGATTGTTTGAAACATAAGAGTCCTGAGCCAATGTGAGAAAACAGCTCATGTTCAAAGCATGGATTCTTATAAGAGTTTGTGTTGGCATTTGAAGTAGATCCTATCAGCAACAATTATGATGATAATGTGCCTTTTAGGACTTTGGCTGACAGACAGAAGGATCTCTGATGAAATAGGTGTGAAGTTGGAACCAGATGTTCTTGTGAACCAGGTGGAACTTGCAACTGATAGAATGTGGTTGTGGTTGAAAGAAACTGCCACGGCCAAGAGGGGCTGATGCACCTGGCTTGCTGATGCGTGAGCTGGAGCTGCACCCCCCTTCAGAAGAATGGAATCGACGAACATTGTCAGGGGGCCCATGGTCAGGCATGCTGGAGGCAGAGGTGGAGGTGGAAAATCTGGACCCTAATCCTATTGAACTCTGGCCAAGGAAACGGAGACGAGTGGAGCATGATGCTGGATTTGGGTTATGCACAGTAGTAGGTCTGAGCAGTTTTTCTACACTACTTGGATCACGCCGTGATGTGATCTCCTCAGTCTGGAAACCAGCCGGGCATGGCATTTGGCACAAGGTTTTCTCTTTACCTTTAATTTGTATGTGCTTTGCACCCACCTGCCACATACTCTCTTTTGTGAATGCAATGGGAGAACAACAAATGCAATGCCATAGGGGAAAGGCCTCTAGACTTTGAATTCAATTCCCTGCAGTCTGGAGTCTCCTTACAGGGAATCAATTTCATGGATTTTGAAAGATGTTCTGTAGTGTTGAATGCTTGGCCATTTCTCAAGTCTGTTCTGGTTGACTTATTTCATACCTATGGAGAAGTTCTCAATACTTACAAAGATATGTTCCATATTTGGTCATCTCTGTTGACAGTGTTTGCGATGTGGGAGGCAAACGGCATCTTTGTCCATGACCAGTAATGTTGGAGCACCAAGCCAAACAGTTAAGGAGATATGGTCTGGACGATGGGCTTTTGGATGCCCGATGTGTGGGGGGCAGTGGTGCCAACTTGCAGCTTGAATGCTTCCTTTTGTTAAGGTATTCTAGTTTATTTCCTTGGTGGTCCTCAAGTGACACTAAGACATTTGTGCAACTTGGAAGGTATGCTTGACTCTGCATTTGTATGTCCATCAATCTCATTTTTTTAAAAATTAGATCAGTGATCCTGAATAGGCCAGGTTGTCAAAATTTCTGTGACAAGATTTCAAGGAACAAGTATATGGGAGATGTTGCATAATCTTTTGTATGATCATCCCTGGTAATTCCAGAGACAACTCATACCTACCTTATTTCCAAGCCTAACTACTTCACTTCTTTCTTAATAACTACCTCCTTTTCCCTACCCACCAACATGGATATGAAAAGGCAAATTAACATGTGACTTTTCAATGTCTATGATATTTATATAAATTCAAATTAAATTTGATAATGACATAAATAATGATGAACTATTGGAAAACCATATGGGAACATGAGAGAGAAAAAATAGTTG
>Ga0209208_10000811_pt1 | contig 42301 bp, 28 predicted proteins | sample S1TSphfallax_3_FD_187694 | JGI IMG/M metagenome (GOLD analysis project Ga0209208, IMG submission 187694) | Host-associated microbial communities from peat moss isolated from Minnesota, USA - S1T2_Fd - Sphagnum fallax MG (SPAdes) (version 2) | ecosystem: Host-associated > Plants > Peat moss >... | reverse complement strand
AATTTTGACCTGAAATATATGATTTTGGACTTTACTAATGATTTTCCAAGGGCAAAAAAAATGTCCCAAATTCACCAGATTTCAAAGAAAAGAATTCCTCTCTATAACCCACCCCCCTAAAATGAACAGGAATTTTAAAGAAAAAACATTCAGCTCTTTTCTAGTCTTTATGTGAAAGTGAAGCATCTTGACAAATGGAGGAGATAATTGATTTGGCCCCCACCCCCAAAAAAACAAATCCCCTCTTCTACAAACATAGAGCAGCTTTTCAGGGGAAGACATACAGAACTGCCCCGCCCTCCCCCTCTTGCCATGTGGTTGTCAGAACTTTAGAACTTAGAACTCTCAGGTTAGCTTATAAAATCAAGCTAAGCTGCAGCAGAAATTAATTGCAGGTCCCATTGCCCCCTCTCTGTGCTCCCTTTTCTCAGCTGACTTGCCTCTTGCAACCCACCACCACCAACACCACTGATTTTATTTTTTCCCCTGACAAATTTCGTGGTTTTTCCCAACAATAAATATTGGGATTTTTTTGGGTTTAGGGTTTAGTTAGTGTAAATATGACATTAATAATTATGCTACATTTTGGAAAAATTTAGCCCAACTTTTCCATATCACAACCCCTGACCATTTATGTACAACTTTTCTCCTATTTAAAAGTCCCATTTCTTTTTCTTTTTCAATAAACCTCCCATTTTTTGGGTGGAAAAAATTGGCCATTCCAAGTTGTAATTGTCCTCCTCCTGGAATTTTAGGCACATTTGATTCTAATTAATTTAAGGCGAATTTTGACCCATAGTAGTTACGATATTTGTTCTTTTTTCTTTTTGAATAAACCTCCCATTTGGGTGTAAAAAGTGGCCATTCCAAGTTGAAATCCTCCTCCTCCTCCTCCTACTCCTGGAATTTTAGGCACATTTTATTTTACTTAATTTAAGGCAAATATTTATACTATCTTACTAAAATGTTGAGACACTGAACCCACTATTCAGTGCCAACTCCACCCCCCTTCCCCAGAGATGGAGATTTCCTTCAGACTAACAAATGTGAGTCACCTTAGTTCAACACCTACTTGTTCAAGTTGGTAGTTGTCCACACCTGCAACTGCCATGTGTGGTGGGTTCTTTGAAAGTGTCGTGAGAAATACTGAAGTGAACATAGAAACCCTTTTGCCATCATTTGACCCAATTATTGGATTGGCCAATAAAAGACATGAAAATGGACCTTACTAAGGCCCACTTTAGACAAAGGTCCAAGGAGCAAGGTCCAATGAAGTTGATCATTCCTATTGGTCAAGAGCTTTAATTTGATCCCAAGGCCTTTAGACAAGGGTACATGACCAAGACAAATCAAATTGAGATTTAGCTTACATGGCATCATTTTGGAGGGTATAGGGTATAGGGTTTAGGGTTTGAACCCAAAATAAAAAGCTTAAAGGAGAGCTCATGGTTTGGAGAACCAAAGTGTAATCTATGCTTCAAGGTTGCTCATTTTTTTGTTTTTTTTTCAATTGTTTTTTATCCTTGTTGCTCAAATTATGTGAGAATGCAAGACATGCTATGAATTGAGGATATTGTTGTAACTCCTTTCGTTTTACCAATTTTACAATTGACATGAATGGTTTTATGGATCCTCACAAAGTGGTTGTTAAAAGGAATGCATTCTTAACTTTTTCAAGTGCATGAAAATGAATGATGAAACAAAAAGTGAAAAGTTGAAGCACCAATTTTCACAAGTGGAAAAGGATTTGAACTTACAAGAGATGTTTAAATTGATTCCCATTCCAAAGAAAAACACCAAGAAATTTTTTTGGGTGATATCTTGCACCTCTACTCGTGAATTACACACAATGAGTGTGTACAAAGCCTTTATACACACTCATTGTACCTTAAGAAACAATGTTTTTTTCAATGTGAAGAAGTGTCCAATTCAACATTCAATTTGCTTCGAATTGGTCCTTTGAGCTTTGATCCCTGGATCTTTATCTAAAATGACCCTAAATGTATGGTCACACATGGTGTGAAGTCTGAACTCCAATGTTAGGCTAATGTTAAGGATGTTAAAATTAACCATTAGTTCACACTTAAAATAATAAATAACATTAAATCTTAAATGACATATGACATGACATTAATGTTAATATGTTGTTAGTAATCAATGTTAATTATAGATTCAAAAAATTGACAAATTAACTCAATGTTTAGCATGATGCATCCTTGTTTATTTATTTATTTATTTATAAATGTAAAAACAAAAGGAGAAAGATTATTTTTGAAAGTGTGTACTAAATTGCAAACTCCAAAAAAATATCTTAATATCAGTTACTAATTAGCATCATATGTGAACATGTTAAAATAATGTTTAGAAAATTAATGACAACTTGTGATGTTAAAATTTGTGATATTACGATTCATGGTACTTAATTAATTGATGTTAAGTTGATGTTAGTTGGAAGCCCTAAACACCAAGTGTGGGCCATACTTTAGGAAGTGCCATTTGTTCACAAACTGCCCAATGTTTGAGACTGATTTTGCTTTTAACAAAATATTAGTTTCTTTGACAAATTCAATCAGATGGAGGTTGCAGAGGTTGTTCCAGTGTTGGAACTTGGACTGGTACCACTTTTGCACATACCAGACTGGTTTGGGTATGGGGTCTGGAGCTTTCAGTCCAGCAATTTCTTGCAGGAGTAAAGAGATCCTAGGTGTGAGGCTTCAGTAATCTGTATGTATTGTATAGTAATCTCTGTGTACTTTGTTTTGTGCTTGTGAATTTGAAGGTCTCAGTTGAGAAGATGGGGAAGTGTCTTAGATGAATGAACACAAAGTGCAATACTTTTACTGTAAGCTTCTTCTTCCACGGATCCTTCAGCAGATCCAGATGCAATTTGTTGATTTAGGTCAGTGGGTGGGTACTGTTGCTTACAAAGCTCTGTTTAGGGTTGTGCTGATTATTACCATGGATGCTGGGTATAGGATCTGAAGGTTGGAGGATGTTTTCTACATGTCAAAATACGCCACCAGAAGCTTGTCTTTCTGCTCTTTCTTTTCTTGTGGAAATCCAAGATTTGGCAAGAGAGCATATTGTTTGGTATCAGTCGTAGTCTTGACCTTGCATGGTGTGTGTGTCACATGGAGCAGTGAAAGTTCAGATTCATGCAGACAAATGTGTGCATACTTAGATTTCTTCTCTCAAATACGGACTTTCTTCACTATGAACTTGAGCTTCCAATTTCTTTAATAATGGCTGTAATGATTTTCGTGCTTGTCCAAGTTGGGTCATTTTTCTCAGAAGCATTTTCCATTTCCTACTTATAATGTAGGTTATACCACGGAGTTCAGTCAACCTTTATAGCAAAGTTGGGTTATTCAGCGTCTTGCAATTGGTGCTATCTTTGGAAGAGTAGGGTAATGCCCTCAGCGGGGGTTGTTTGGATCTGCAATTATGTTTTGTTTTTTCCATATTTTTTCTCATATGCCTGGTGGGTATCACATGGACAAAAAAGATGTGGAGCATTTCATAAAACAAAAGACCCAAACCTTTTGCAGAGGAAAAATTCCGCATAATATGGTGCCATTTAGATACACTAGAATTTTTCTGCAGGCACTTCATGTCTTGCAAAACTAGTGGTACTAAAGGGGAGTCAATCCGCACAATCAATTGTCAACAATCAACCTTGTTTGTTTGAAGTCAAATCCTGTTTGTAAGTTCCCTGCAAATGTATTTGATGAAGTCAATGTACTTGATCCATGTCTTCTGTCTAGGAGGTGTCATAGTTCTGTTTTCAAGCTGGTCAGTGCAGAGTAGAGGATGGAAAGAAACAGAGGTTAGCATCATTGAGTTCAATTTGCAGCCATAACTGCTTGAGTTATCTTGTCCATACTAAGAATGGAAAGACCAAGCTACTTGTGAATGTGACCATCTCAACTGAACAATGAGCACTTGTTGTCATGGTTTTTAGCTTGAATTGTCAAGACAACCATGAATTTAGTTTTCAAATGTAAGAATCTCTTGAATCTTCATTTAAGATTCTATTCCTTAATGTGTACCTTATAGTTGTCACTAGTGTGCCCTGTCCCATGCAGCACAATTTGTAACCATGAATGCATCTTTGAAAGGGGAAATGGTATCCCTTCTTTAGCTGACATCTCAAACAACCATTGTGTGAAATTTTGCAAAAATGTGTGAGAGAATTTGTTACAAAATAACCTTCTTTTAGAGAAAATTTGTCATGTTACAGAAGGACTTCGCCATTTTGCAAATGAGTTTTCTGTTATGAAGTGACTTTTTGCCACATTTCAACAATTTTGGGCCTGACAAAAGTGTTGTTAATTAACCCAAGATCTTTGTTGGGATGTTCAATTTGATTCTAAATCATAAAACTAAAAAAAATAAACACCAGTCTGAATTCCAATTTTAATTATTTTTATTCAATTTTCAATGATTTCATTTTTCAGAACTCAATATTTCCTCCACCTTTAAGGTTCAAAAATTAGAGAATTGCCTCCATAAAACCCTACTCATTAAGAGCTTTCAGACAATACGAAGAATAAAAAGTTTAGGAAAATTAGGCCACCGTAAGTATTTTCCTAAACCTTTTATGGTTGATTCTATTAAATATTCTACAACAAAATCCTACACCACAAGTGTAAACAATATGAACCCACCTATTGAGTACTTTCCAACAATACTCAGAGTGCAGGGAGGGCCATTGTGGTTTATGAGATCTCAACATGACATGACAAAACAAACAAAGAACCATCCTTAATTAAAGGATGTCCACCATCCACATGGTTTGAATCATTAATTTGAAGGTTTTGAACTAGAATTGTTCAGTACTTGACTTCAAAACGAACCTTTGGTCTTAGTTTTTAAACTTTTGCTTCTCTTTTGTTTTTGATGCAATCTTTAATCCAGTATAGAGACAAATTCTTTGGATTTCTAAAACCTCAAGTTCTAGTCATTTTTGTTAAGAATTTAGAAACAGTTTAGAACCAGTTAGAAAGAGTAAACAGCCAAACATACTCCCCACTTGCAGTAACTGCACATGCAATAATTTAACTCCTTAGTTTGCCACAAGTAAACAAGTAAACAAATCTAGTGCCATTTTTGCATCTATGGACTCTGCAGATTTTGAACATGCCAACGAAGATCTTGGGTTAATTCTGCATCAGAATCTAAAGGGAAATTGCAAGCAGATCAAATTTCAATGGTGAATCATAAGGTGTAAAACACTCCATCGGTATTCATTGCTTCATTCCATATTTTAGTTCAGTCAGAATTAATATGGGGTTTTTTTTTTCTCATTCCACCTAATTTGAAATTACTTAACAATTCACTTGTTGAAGGAGCATCACATGATGGGTAGTCATACAAAAAAAGACTTGCATGAGAAATCATGTAGTTAAAGACATGTTTCCCATAGATTGCTGAAAGAATCTTGCCCTTACCAAAGCTCTTACATCTCTGGCGACTCCAACTTCCTAGTGCAACGGTTGGTACCTGGAATTCATATTTACAGTCGTCCATCTGATGGGGCCTTTTCAGATACACATCTGGCAAAAAGAAGGTTCTTTATACTCATTCACTAATTTTTCCCATATAAGAAAGTTGGGGAACCCTGAAATCTACCTCTGACAGAAAATTTCTGCTTATGACTGCAGAGCCTTTAGAAGCAGTTGATAAAATGCCAGATACTGAATTCTTCAGTATTGTCCTGCAAAGTTTTGTTACCAAGATGATAATTGTACAGTAGAAGTCAAGGAGACCAGAAGGACGGAGGGGGCCAGGCCAGTAAGGGTTCCACCTGAAAAGTTTTGATATGGTCAGCATCCATGAAGAATGACTAATCCAAATCAAAATTCAAGGAGTGGTTCTCTTCCCCCACCACTTCTTCTTTGCCCTCTCATTTGACTCCACATTGGAAAGCCTCTGAAGCACTAGCCTTGTATCTCGCATCCGCCCCTTGAAATCCTTCTTCCATGTGTCAAACCTTGCCTTCAGTTTTCGGAGCTCCTCTTCAGGACTCAGACTTGCCTCAGTCACACCTGACTTCACTTCTACCAGAAAGTCAACATCATCATTGAAGACTTCTGTGCGGTGGTCAAATTCCCTGACAAGATGACCAACCACTGAACGGCCAGCCTCAACCTCAGCTCCATACATATACTCTGGCTTTTGCTGATGGCATTTGGAAACAAGATCAGGGCTCTTATTGCCAACAGTCGTGTCATCATCCCAGTCAAAATCATCTTCATCATGAGCCAGCATGTGTCTGGTGGCATGATTCTGATGCCTCCCAGCACTGATGCAGACATTCATAGTCTCGTCCTTGTTTTTGGGCGTATGTGGCACTGGCTCAACTGCAGCCAGGCTCCTTTTGGCAGCTGCCAAACTGAGCTGCAATGAGGTCATTTGCTTCTGCCACAACTCCTCCATTGAAGAAGTCTTTGCCTCATATTCCAACCACCGAGCCTCATAATGCTGCAGCTTTTGACGAAGCATGACATTCTCATCTTCCTTCTCCCTTACTGCTTTCTCAGCCATCACAGCACGCCCTTGCAGTTCTAGCAGATATGAGGGCTTCACCCTGATTGTCGGTTCCATAACCACCTGCTTCACAGGCAAAACACAATGCATGCCATGACCAGTAAAGAGACTATACACCATTCAATCCAAGATTGTTCATAAGTTTCCCATAAAAAGGAAAAGAGTTTTACACAGATATAGTACCTCTGATGATACAGCCTCAACTAGAGAAGGCACAGTAGAGACACTGCATGCCTCAATTGATTCCTCTGATTTATCCTGGTCTGTGTTGGCTTCCACAACATGTGCAGAATCATCCCCTGCTTTGTTCACTGCTGCATCAGCTGCTAATTGATCCTCCACATCACATGAAAGGCATTGTAACCGCCTCTTTGCCAACCACATCCGAACCACTGTGGAATCCAAGAGTTCAAACGGTTACAAAACAGGCACCACAAAAAAGATAGACAAGAAGCCAGAAAGGTTGAAGTTTGATCCCAGATAGTCAAGTACCTGCTTGCACTAGCACAACTTTCTTTCGTGTTTGTAGATATGAATGACGCAACACATGTGTTCTCACATACTTTTGAATCATAACAGACGCATGATGTCTTTGCTGGAGATCCTTATACTGCCGCCTTGCCAGTGCACCCCTTACAACTGCCCATGACCAAGTCATCAGTTCTACAAGTACACACTGAAAAAGCTATCAAGAATATCTACAACATCCATGGAAAGTTCAAAGAAATGAACCAAAGAATAGTAGAATGTATCAAGAAAGGCCCTACCAGACTGCAGTACTACTGAAGCACTCCGCAGCTGCCGATAATAACATCGAACCTTGTGACCCTTGTATACCTTCTGAATACCAATGATACCATGAAGAGTTCGTTGCCTCAAATCCTCAAGCATTCCTATCTGCATCACAAATCTCATAAACCATAATCAGCTTTCACAACTTCCAGGAGTGATGTTTATCAAGGACAACATTTTTTCATTCTGCAAACAAGTCATCACTACTAAGGTAGAGGTAAAACAAAACTGCAGCAGATCAGATAATAGATTGGATATTTGCAATTTGCCATGGATTCTCAGCTTCTTTTTAAGCAAGTTGCCACAACTAAGGATATTAAACATGGCTGCCCATATGTAGACTCATCAGAGCAGATAAGCCACACAAACAGCACCTCAACACAATTTCCAATTGCAGAACAAATCAACAACCCTCTCAAAGAAAATTCCAAAAGGAAACATGATACCAAGCATTACATATCAGGAAGAGAAGATGACACCCTTCTTTTGCAGAAACACACCAACAAATTCTCTCAATATTGAGATTGCCCAGATGAAAAATGATATGAAGCAATCCATTTCCAGTGGACATAACATATGACAAGAGTAATTGAAACAGGAAGTGTGAACAAGAGTCTAAAAGATACCTGGCCAGCACGGAAAAACAACTTTGTGATACCAACTTGGTACATTTCTGCGTGAATACCAAACTGGTGCAGGATTGCCACACACACACTCAATGTATCATGTTGGGAAGATAGGCTCCTTGGTAGTAAAAAGCCATACCTGCAGTTCAGAGTTGTCACATCATGAACACCAAAGAAGACTGCAAGTTTCATCCTCATTGGACACCAGGAGCAGATGACAGAAGACATGCTCAACAGATCCTAAACTAGAAGAGTCAATGGTACAGATTACGCTGCTCTGAGAACTCTTGATATACATTCCCCTGCATTACAAGTTTCACTTGAGGGTGCTGAGGCATAGCTGGCAGACTTACTAGCAGCAACATGCATAATAATGTTCTCTCATACACCCTCACCACAAGGACAGAAAGTGGTTCACCTTGTGGCAAATTGGTCATGTGAATGGCGGGTGGGATAGCCAGAGCGTGCTATACGAACTACTTCTAGAACCCCACAACAACGTAGCTGCTGCAGCACTAGCTCTTGGTCCACCACATTTGGGAGCTGCTGTGTGTTTGGCTTTATACATCTTATGAAATGAGGCTCAGTGCTCCCTAGTCTTTGCATCAGCTTGTTGAGTTGTCCCTGCACCCGCAGTCATTCAGTGCAATAAGTCCTTGTTAAATTGTTAAGATGAGAGGAAAAACTGCGTGGAGAGGAAGCCTGATGGACAGCACAACAGAATCAATGAACTCATCAACAGGATTCTTGGCCCCTTCCACTTTGATCCTTGGGAAGAAAACATGATAGACAGTGAACACTAAAAATGTAAGAAAAGAACACCTTGAACTTGGCTGCAACACTCTGCTTTTGAGATTCTGTGCCATTAACCCTGCGAGTAGGAGTGGGCACTTTCTGTGAACCCTCTCCAATGGAAGCTGCAAATAGCTGTGGCAAGAAGGAGTCACATGATGCAAGAAGCTGCAACAGATCTGCATGCAGCAGGTCCCTGTTTTTTTCCAGGAATCCACTTGTCTCATACATCACCTGCATCCAGGTTTCCAAAATCAGACAAAAAAATGAGACTCCAAGGCACATTCTGTGTATCTGAACATTGCCAACTAAATTAGTTGAAGATAAGGGTGTTACTAGACATCCCATTGACATCCACTTCGGCTTCCAGGGTGAATGCTACTACAAGGCTAACAAAACAACATGAACACCATAAACACAAACTATAGTCAAGTGACAATACATTACCTCCCCAGCATAATGACAAATTCGAAATGCCTTGCTGCGCTCTCCTTTGAAGCAAGCATTTCCTCTCAGATGTTCCTTCAGCTTATTAGCCAGTGTCACATCTGTGGCTCTTGGGAAAGTGCATTCCTCATCCATCAATGATATCACACCTAAAGGTCTCTGCAAAGCAGCAAAACCAAAGTATGACTCTAAATACTCTTCCTCCCATTCAACGATGTTTCCATTTGAATAATGAATAAATTAGCAAAGATGAGGAAGACTGAAGCATGAGTGTCTGCCTCTACAATGAAGATCCAAAATGTCCAGCAATCTGAAATCAGCAATGACCTGTGAACAACACATTACAATTCCAGTCTGAATAACCCACCTTCTCAATTAGATCCAGACATTCTTGATTGTCTTCAAAGTCAACTCTTGTCCAGTCAATGTTTTCTGATGTGTACTCCTGCAAATAACAAGAATGAATAATGTGCTGGAATGTTATAAAGGTGAATGGATAGTGATGCAAAACTTGCAAAGGACAAGGAAAGCAGGGTGGAAGAGCTATTCGTTTGATGTTATGATGATTCACAACTATGAAATAGATTCAAATTTAAGACAAACCTCTTGTTCAAGCTTGAATAGGTGGCGGTTAAAGTGCTGTTGCAGCCTCTCATTTGCATAGTTGATACACAACTGCTCAAAACTATTCCTCTGCATTCACAATTATACATGTATTGACCAGTTGATTAGAAACTCACTGTAGCAATCCATTTGCCACCTGCTTCTGTGCAATGCCAGAATGTACTTTTGATACATCACTCCTGGCAAAAACCCACAATTCTGCTTTCACTTCCTGAAACATGCAAACCTTGTTATTCATGGCAGAGAGAGCAAAGAGTGGTCACATTTTGAGGCTCACAAAAAACCATTGATGCACATGAAAAGTCAATCATCTCTACCTTAAATGATTCAAAGCCATAAATATCCAAGATGCTAATCGTTCGGCCACTGCGCCTCTTGCCAACTTCCAGTGATTTGTTGATGCGGTCTACCAACCAATCAAATAAGCTAGCATAGATAGCTTTGGCAAGTGCATCTCGTGAATCAATTGCCTACATACAAAAGACACCACATCAGCAACACTTGACTCACATCACTACATCTATATGTCTCCACAACAAGTCACATACATGCTTTGCAAGCAACAACACAAACTGGCTTATCCACTCCCTACTTTTGAGTACTTGATGATAAGAACCAGGGACCCAATTTACTTTGTCAAAGGTATGTTGCAAAGAGGCAATCAAGGAAGTAAAAGAAATGGATTCAAGAAGAGTATCCAACCTGTTCATATGTTAGTCTTTGTAAAATGTCATCACCCCCTGCACGAATTTTGCGTGTGGAAAGTGCTGTCATTAGCTCACTAACCTCACAGTGGAGTAATCCTGCTGCTACCTCCACCGCTGCACAAAGAACCTCACAAGACAGTGTAATCCAGTCAGTAAACCAAAACATACCATGTAAAATGGGCCTCATCCAAACGAATGAGTTCCATACAAGCAAAGTTGACTCCTGTGTAAACCCATTGTTCAAATGATAGCACCAGAAGTTTAGCAAAAGCACAGAGCTACAAAATCTCCAGCCTTACCCTCATTGTCATCAACAACCACATTGTCATGTTCCATGATGTGAAAGGTGATATTTCCAAGCCAAAGCACAGCTGAAAGCATTTGAAAAACCTCCACCTGATCCTCTGTGCTAATTTGCACTACATTCATAGCCCTCTGCACCCCTCATGTTCACAAGCATCACCGTCTCTTCCAGCCTCACAGCCCAAGCAAACCGTCTTGGGAAAGAAATGCACTTTCTGGCAGTAATCAGCGCTGAATTCTAAAGAACCTGCACTAATTTGCTCTCCTTCATCCAGATACTTCTATCACCATATAACTTCTTTCAAATACATGACAAGCAATTATTGTAGGAAATATTTTGGCATGCAAAACCAAATTGATTGCATCTCACACTTGGTAGTGCAACCAGTTAGTTCAACATACCCTCAAGATATGAAACTGCTCGGCATCGTCAATGTTGTCAATTGACAAACAGTCACTTTGATTCAGATAGTGATACTCCTGAGCAGGCCGTGAAGCATCAAAAACAAAGAGTCAAACAGTTGCTTTTTTCCCTTTAGGAATGCTCCTGTGGAAGTCTCACTTCCACATTGCCAGAATCAAATTGCTTCATCAATCTCATGCATTCTTGATACGGACATAGAATCTCTCCAATGCTCTTTGCACTAGTGGTGGCTTTTATATTAATGAGCTATCTTGGATGAAGCTCACAAACTAAGGAGAAAATCACCTTGCAAACCAGGATCAGCTCCAGCACAGAGCTGGTAGAAAACATGATATGATCTTTCCCCACTTGCTTGTTGTACAACTCTGGACTGAAGCCAAATCAGAAAAAGGGATGTTTAGCTCAAACACTCAAATACATCAACCTCAATGCAAGAACATCAGAGAAGGTGGAGGGGGAAAACTAAACATAACACCTGAGGTCTTCTTAAAGCATTGGTGACATGACATCCTAATGCACTCTTATTTCATGAAAACTAGCCAGCTGCAACTTAGGCCTTTTGGCACAGATCTCTGTGAATTTAGGTCACGCTCCTACAGGTAAATGGACAAGAAAGAACCCAGTCTAAGATTCCTACCAGATCCAAAGAGGAGTACACACACCTTTTCAAGTAAATCTTCTTGCAGATGAATTGAGCAGGCAGGTTCACCAGGTGCAGGGCAACAGAAAATGAGGTTAGAGTAACAGATGTTGAACCAAAACCTAAGTGGCAACACAATTGAATGAGAGGCCTTGGGTCCTTCAGCTCAGACAAACATCAAAACTGAAATCAGAAATATAACAGAGATGGCAGATGGCTTACAAGTCTGAATCTTCGCTCCACAAATCTTTCCAGAATTATCAAAATGAATGTCAATCAATTTCCCCTGTGAAGCCAGAAATAAAATCACACCCTTTGCAAGTCCTCTTCACAAGTACCTTCAAACTCATCCCCAAAAACAAATTCCTTGCAGGTGACTACACTTAGTTGCAATTCTACATCTAGTTATGTATATGCATGCAGCTGATTAATCTCTACTATTGATTTTAACAGTGAGAACCTTAGTATACTTTCATTGCTTATCCATAGTCCCAGACTTTGCCACAATTTGATGTTTGATAAAATTAAGCACTGTCTTTTACAATCAAAGAGGTGAATACTGCCACAAAGTTGGAACAATGGTCAACTACCAACATCAAGTTAGGTAAATAAACTGCTTACAAATCGGCTTGAATTGTCATTTCTGAGAGTTTTAGCATTGCCAAAGGCCTCCAGAATTGGATTTGTCTGCAAAATTTCATCTTCAAGCCCACCACCACCTCCAAGAGCAGCCAAATACTGCATGGCAATCTTAGCAGTTTCGGTCTTCCCTGCACCACTCTCACCACTGAAGCAGAATTTGTAAGTCTATTTTGTCATGTTCAAGCACACACAGAATCAGAAAGTCAGGAACAAGTAATTGAGAGCTGTGCACAAAGTTACACTACAGCTTTGAAGCAATATGTAGCAACGGTATAGATAGCAATTCAAGTTCCAAAAGGATCAAAACATTTCAAGGACAGCTGGAGCACAGAAATAACAATAACAGAAGTGTCAAATCACCCGTATAATTACCTGATGATGATGGACTGGTTGATTCCCTCTGCAAATATCAAAATGATGTTGGAGTTAAAATCAAGGCAACACTACTTAACCCACGTAGGACAAATGATAGCAACATACTGCTTTACAAAGACACAGCATCTAGACACTAGAATCGCTTCACATCACACATGATTTATTTTATCTCAACTATGTTCGCTCAATAGCCAGTGCAACAAATCACACCTCTGACCATTGCTCCAAAGGCAGTATCTGCTGTCATGTATACATGAGGTTGCAAGCTTGGCCCCGTCTTTCTCCGGTAAGCTTGAACAAAATCTGCAGTATAGATCGGCACCTTCTTGAAAGGGTTGACTGCTATGAGAACAGGACCTGCCCTAGTCTGCACAACCGATTGGAATGTTGGTTAGCATATCTACAAGCCCAATCTGAAAGGCACATGAGCAGCTGCAAAAAACTTCTTGCAACCATCTGGAATGCCAGAACTGAGGAAACATCCATAATCGGTCCCCTTGTAGATTCACCATGAAGAAAACAGATATTTGCAGGTTGATGAATATTCTTTTGTAGTGGATGCACAAGGATAACCCCAAATAATTTTGGATGCAGGAATAAGTGAGGTATTGGCTCTCACATAAATCTTGTCTTGTGCATATCTATGGGTCAAATCATGAAGAACCGCAGGCTCATTAAGGTAGCTGAGCTTGATAAGGTCATCCACTCCCTCCAGTATGTCAGGATTTGCCGGTTGAAGCATTCCTGAACTTGCTGTAATGATCTGCAGACCAAAGTGCTCTCAGACAGGGATCTACTGAGACATTCAAGCCTTCAAGATATCCTGTGCAAAACACAATTCAAGAGACTGCCCTTACTTGACCATCAGAAGTACGAATGACAGCCTGTGTGTCTTCTGCAGAGAGGACAACCCCAGAAATCCAGATGTTTTCCTTTGATAAGCACCATACACGAAGATTCTGCACAATAAACAAGATCCTGTAAGATCACCTGAAACCTTCACAATGAACTGCCTGCACATAAGATTCTGCTAATGAAAAATTGAAGGTATGCAATCATAGAAAACAGATGCAGGCTTTCCATGGTGCAGAGCTGTTTGATATACAAGAAACCTTTCTGAGGCAGGGAGTGCCATCATCCTTCCACTTTTTGTGCCCTGTAGAAGGAGAGATAACTGGGGCAGGAGTGTCCTGTGATGTCTGAAAACTGAAGCTTGACTTATCAGAGCATTGTGTAAGAACGTCAGCAGATGAGCTCCTATGCACCTTGACCATGGTCTCCACAGCATCTCCATGAGTGCCATTTCTTCCATATTCTACTCCTTCTGCTTCCCTCCTCTCTGTACTTCTGGCAACAGCAGATATGAAGGTAGGGGATGCCACATACACATGATCATCTTCCTCACTTCTGAATGAGGACATACTCTCAACAGGAGGCCTATGAGTTCTAGCAACTGCAGAGGAAGAATCCAAAACTTCCATCTGCTGCCATTCCTCTGAATTGTTGAAGCTCTTGACAGAAGCAGTTGTTTCATCCTTGTACAAAGAGGGTGCATGCACAACCAACCTTTCCTTAGTGATATCAGCAGTCCTACTGGTCACTTCACCTGTTTCATTGCCACGTACAACAATATTCTCCAGAGTTGGACTAAGAGCTTTCCTGGCTCGCACAGTTGATGGCAAACGAGCTCTCGAAATTGGCCTTTGTGGTAATGCAGGTGGCAGGTCTTTCTGTTTGTTGTCGCAACTGACATCCCTATCTTCATCATTCACCATTTTGATCGAGTCCAACATTTCTTCCAGAGTGCTCCGGACAGGGCATTTAGTAGCAGACATTTTGGACTCCAAGATAGATGTCTCTCTTGACTTTACTGCAAACATATCGAGCATTCACCAGGCCTCATTTAAAGGCAATCGGGTCCATTGGACAGATGATACATCTCTCATCCTCTCTGACACCTTAATCCCATTGTGCGTGGTAAGAAATTCAACAGAAGGATCTTGCCCATTAGACAGAACCTGCCCCAAAAACAAGCACACAAGTCAAAGTGCTGTTACACCATACCAAAACCTCTCCATGTTAGAAGACTTGTGCTCATCTTGCTTGTGAATTAACATTCTGCATTTGGATCAATAAACACCCAAACTCTTGTATAGACATTTTTCTGGTATCTCAGCTGTGTGGAATGAAACCCTGAATGCAAAAATTTCCCAGGTGGATTTTCATTCTACACAGCTGAGAAACCAGCAACACATATAACCATATGATTTGACTTTCTTCTGTAATTGTCTCCCTTACCATACATGGTACAGCTCAAATGTTTTGCACACTGAGATGAATGCTCTGTACTGCTAAATTGGTGTGAAAGCCACAAGGAAACTTTCTGTAAGCTTTGATGCTTTTCTCATTGAAGCCAATTGACACTAGTAACCTGAGATTGGGGAAAAAATGCTGTGATGGGTTGTTGTGCAGTTGGGTAAGGCTCCTAGAACAACTCAAAATTTCAAAGAGGGTCGAGAGAGAAGCTCACAAAACTAGGACAATTTTCACACAAGTAATTCCTCTTCTGGTATCTTTCACAGGTAGGGCATGAGTCATCTCACCTTACAGGGCATTGCATTCTCCACCATGCTCGAGGGTTTCTTTCCTTCTTTGAACGAAAGCCAAAAACTAGATCATCTACAACACGTGGGGCAGCATGAGAGTTCTGGTTCTACACCCGATCCTTGTAGGTCCTTCCACTTTCCTACACCCGCTGGCATTGCACTGGCTTTTTCCACCTCCACCGACGATATCTCCTGCAAGACCCAAAAAAAAAAAGAATGCGTGTAAACCGCCACACCAAACACAGACCAGGGCAAAGTAGATCCACCTTAAGAAGACAGCCAGCCAGCCAGTGGAAACGACCGAAAGCACTGGTCAATGGATCGTGCGAAACATGGGCGCTTCCCACACAGGTATGAGAAGATACAGTTCACTAAAGAGAACCTGGCAGAAGTAGCGAAAATAAGCGCGACCGAGCACGAAGACCAGGAGAGCAAAGTGAAGGAGAGAGAGAGAGAGAGAACTGACTAGCATACCCGCCGAGAGAAAGTGTAATGGCTGTTGCAACACCGAACACCAAGCGTCGTGAGAAGAAGCTTTATCGAGAGAAAAAAAAAGGAGAGCTCCTTACAGTTATCGCAGATTGCACTGAATTAGCACTTCTTGACGAAGCAATAGATCACCAGGGCGGGGCACAAGACAGAAGAGCGAACCAAGAAGCAAAGCAAGCAATAGGATGTCAGAAGTCGATTGTAAGACGACTTGAAGTTGTTCTGTTCCTCTCCTTTTTCTTCACGGTTCCCGCACCATCACCGTATCGTCAGGAAAAGCTTGCTCACACAAAGCATTGAGGATCGGGTAAACTGCCTGATCAAAAACTGCGATCAAAGAAGAGACAGGTCAAAACACATGGAAGAAACGGCCACAAATCACGGAACGTGGAAGCGGAGACTGCGGAAACAAACAGGGGGACGCAGCCAGGCAGCCAGTGATCGGGATACATACGTCCATACATACAGAGCATCATTGATGGATATTGCAAATCACGGAAACCTCCTTCACCGCCGTTTGTTTGATGTAAACCCTGGCCAACTTGACAAGAAAAGTAGTAAAACAACAACAGTCAAAGATTACGAACAAAAGTCTGTTGTTGCTGTTGTTGTTGTTGTTGTAACCCTGGCCAAAAACAAAAGTTCGACACTCAATACATAGAGAGGAAACAAGAGCAGTAGTAAGTGGATAAACCGAAGTGAAAGATTGATTGAGTGAGAGGAGGAAACCAAAGAGGGGGGGGAAAAAAGACAAAGAAAATCACAGGGGAAACAAATGGAACAAGCAGGCGGCAGGGAAAAGCAAATGCAAGGAAGATGAGAATAATAGGGATTAAAAAAAGCTCTTTCGCATAAGACAACACAACGAAGAAAAGCTTGAGACAAACTAGTATTGAAATTATATTGAGTATGAGAGACAAAGAGAAAGTGAAGAAAAACACACACACACCCAAACGCATCAGACTTCAAACCAGCGTCCGCGATTCCGCTCCCTTCCCCCTGAGGGGCTAAAAAAAAGGGAAAAAAAGCAGAGAAAAAATAAGGAAATTTTTCAAATGCGAAAAAGACATTAACGGGAAGAAGAAGATCATCACAAAAAAGTCCAAAATTAATTACAATAAGTACCTGCAGGATTGATTGCTTCTCGCGCGTGCGGGGAGGACGGGCTTCTTTCGCTTTCTCTTTCTCTCTCTCTCTCGCGCGCGCGCGCTTCTCTTCCCTCACGCTCCCTCGCTTACTCGCTTCCTTCTCCGGCTCCCCGCTCGTCGTCTCTCCCGCTAAGAAGGCCGCGCAGTCAACCGCGCGGCAACTTTTGCGAATTTCCAAATTAACTCCACAAAATAATAATAATAATAATAATAATAATACAACAACAATAACAAACAAGCATAGGCATAATATTATTAAATTTATTTATTTAAAAAATAAAGCCAACCAAAACAGAAGTCCTAAATTAAAATAATTAATTAAATGAGCTCCACAGTCCACTAGATTTAGGTCCATGTTCATCCAATATTTTATTTTATTATTTATTTATTTATTTATTTATTTATTTATTTACTTTTTGAAATATTTAGAAACTCTGGAGGAACTAGGTACCTTGTAAGTTGCAACCTAATTTACAAAAGTGAGAAGTCAGGATGAAAATAATATTAAGTTCATTATTTTAATAACTGAGTCAATAATACACAAGGACTAAATAATTAATAAATGGGTTCCACTAGATTTTGGTGCAATATTTTATTTATCTTTTTTTTATTTTTTTATTTTTTATTTTATATATTTATTTTTTGAGTATTTAGAAACTCTGTAGGCAGAAATAATAGGTCCCTTGTTAGCCCATTTAATTTACAAAATCAGAAGTCAGGATGAACAGAGTTGTAGACAGGAGAAAAAAACAGGGGACCAAAACTAAAGTTTATCTCACCTAACTTTTGTCCTCATAGGAGTTTTTTTTTTTTAAACCCCAAGTTTTGGAATTTTGTCTTATTTGCGCCTGAAACTGGTGATCAGAATCTTTCTTCTTCACATTAATTAAATCCACAGCCTTTGTCGCAATAACATGACAAGGCCAATCTTCTTACTTTGCAACATGTTCTGAAACTGATACCCAGTTTCATGAACTGGTACCCAATTTGGCTTGCATTATTACAACTACACTCAAATCGTGGATGAAACAGGGGATTAGAGGTTCAAACTAGGGACCAAAGACACCGCCAACTTACAGATACCTCTCCCATTACATCCATGAAGAGCCTTTGGATTTTATCCTATCAAAATGTATGGTTTTCCGGCCACCTCCATAATTAATCAAATTCAATACTACAAATTTAATCCAAGATTAGGTGTACAAAATTGCAAATCACAATGTTTTATAACATTTTCAAGTGTAAATATTATGCTTTAACATCCTTAAGATCTTCATAGCAATTTATTTATTGCTTTCTAATCATCCTTTTTACACTTTTTTTGTTCAATTATTTTTGTTTGTGGATGATTTCAATGATTTTTTCTTTTATTTTCATGCAAAGGTTGAAAAATGGAGAGCAAAAGGAATGTTAAAAGAACTCTATAGTTAGTGAAGGACTTATTAGCACTAAAGTACAAATTAGCCCTCACAACTACTTTAAACCCACATAACATAGTGCAAATAATGCTTGAACTATGTAAATACCAAACTCACACAAAGCTTATGCAAAACCAATTTCACAAACTTCAATTGGCAAAGATAGTGTGATCAATGCTTGATGTTGGTAAATATTTGATGAAGGGTAAGATGCAAAGTCATAAGCTTATAACATAAACAAGATGGTCATTTCAATCTCTTTTTTCCCCACCCATTTCATATTTTAAGGTTTTGGAATCTTTATTTATTTTATTATTTCCATTTTATTCTACATTGATTAATAAACCATGTCATATTTTTTAACATATTTTGAAATACAAAACAACAAGGTCAAGTTCAAAAGAAAAGGATATTTGTCCAAAAAAAAAAATCAAATATGTATTTCATTTCATTAAGCGTTCTTTCAAAATTAATGAACTAAATTATGTTATATTTTTGTATCCACATGATTTTGTAAAGGAGAAATAATGGGACCAAATTCACAATGAGCCATTAAACCTGATGCATTTGACATACAACAAAGGCTTTTCTAAGGAACTAGAAGCTTGATTAATTAAATGGTTGGTGCACCTTTAGTTATGAATGCACTTCCAAAATAAATTACAAGTTATGTGTAATAGGTGAAATGTTTCAAATTTGTAACACTTTAGGGCATGGTGTTGAATGAAAAGAAATTGTGAAATATTCATTACACGTATTTATTTGGTTTATTATTGGGAAGAATTTTTTTTTTTGTAATAAAATTATATTTGTGCATTACCACAAATGAATCTCATGCTTGAAAAATAACATGAATTTTGCATTTATGACAATCATAAAAAATGTTATAATGTGTTGTTTCACCATGTTGCTCCATTTTGAATATTCAACATGCATCTCACATTCATCATGTTTTGATTTTCCAAACATGAATATCAATGATGAATATGGATAATGGAACTTACAAAACATGATGTGACAAATTCTAAGACTTGAAATAGTTGTCAATAGTTGTTTTCCAAGGCCTTTTGTTTTTGCATTATTGTTTGGTGGGTGAATTGATTGTACCATAGACTAACATTTCATCATTTTTATCATTTTTTTATAAAAAAATGAATAAGTTTCTTTATTTCAAAATGATAAGTTTGTAACAAGCTTTCCAAATTGATGATGATTCTTAAGGAAGGAAATCTCACTACAATTTTAACTTTCATTTACAAATAACAAGGACATGTCAAAGCTAATAATTATATCCATCAATCAAAGATAGTAAATTACAAGGCCCCATTCAATTTTTCCATGAAATTCAAATGAACCAATTATCTTTCGTCAATGTGCATGTCACCTTGTCCATCAATGTCACAAAAACCCATTCCTTACTTTGAAGTCTTAAAGTTATTTGTGTAAAATGAACTATAACTAATATAAATAAAATTGTATTATAATTGAAACATTTGTTGGATAGCATATTGGCAATGTTATAAGTTCATAATGTTTGTTGGTTGTGTAAAGACTAAGTTATATATGGATACTTTGTTACATTGTATACATGTATTAATTTTTTTTTAATTATAAAATTTTAATTATAAAATTACAGTATTTTTTCATTTCAATTAATTTTTAATCCACCGTTTTTATTTTTATTTGGAATTCAAAAAATTAAACCAAAATATGCAAAATGAATTGGTAACTATAATGGTTATTAAAACTTGTTTAATTGTTGTCATGTGAGTTCAATGAAAACCTTTTTTTTATGTGCCTTGGGTCAAACTTTCACCTTTTAACTAAACCTTTGGAAATACATGGGACAAACATGTGACATGCATCGGAGAAGATGAAGTTTGAATGTTTTATAATCCAATGATGAAACGGATCAAAATATCTTAACACCTTCAACACTAACTATAACACTAACACCTTTGGCTCTCTTCACCTTTTGCCTTGACAATGGATTTAGTTGTCTCCACTTGAGAATATCACATTTTCAATTCCTACTTTATGTTTTAACTTTTAGAACTCTCTTCCTTTCATATCTTCTATGATTACCTTGTGTAGATCCTCTTCAACTTTAATCACATCTACCTCATGCAAAACATCACATTTACAAACCCCAAACCATAATCACTATGAAAATAAAATTAGGTGGTACAATAGAAAACTTAAGCACAACAAAACATTACTTTAATTCAAAAAATTACCCCATTTGAATAGTATCTCCTTAAGTTTTAGCATTTTAAACACGTAATTTCTTTTTCTTTTTTGATTTTTTTCAAAATAATTTAGTTATTGCCAAACCTAAAAAAATGTTGTGGTATTCATTGTGGTTTTGTTACCTATGTGATTCATTCAAAAATATGTAAACAAATAACATATCATATGCCATTCAATAATGTTATAAAAGGCTAGGAGTTATTAATTTTCCAAATTGATGCTTCCATTTGACTTTTCAAGAAAAACCCTTGACCTAATTTTAATTTCTTCCTGGATCAAAATCTTGTGCAATATTCAACTCGTTATTGTCAATTTGGCCAATAAAATCCCATGCAATTCTCCATTACCAAACATAAATTTCATCAACATAATAGAATTAACATGCATAAATTTGTTACAAGATTTGGAATCCTTCACACTAACAAAATATTACACCATTAATATCCATGGCAATTATGCATCACTTGTGACTTTCATTCAAACTTATAATGCATATCAAACTAGTCACTTAATTTAATCATCACTATTAAATTATTTAACTTTTGAAAGAAATGGATTCGAAAACTTTCATTTTTTATTTGAAATTTACAAATAAAAAATAAACTAACTTTATGAACCTTGGCATAAATGAGTTTGTAAGGCATTAACTATGACAAGTGCAAAAAGTGCAAAAGGTTGATTGTTTGGTTTGTTCTTAAACATTGTTAATAATTATTTAATGAGATGGGTGAAAACATGAAAAAATGGACAATTTTTCTTCACCTTGGCTATCTATTTTAAATGCACAAAGAAAGTAATAAAAATTTCATCATAAATTTATTATACATTGAATGATGAAAAATAAATAAATAATTGTTAATGTGTATTAATATTTAAATTTGAACTTATTTCAATAAATTTTTCTTACCTTCTTGTATGGAAAGCAAGTAATAATGAAATCTATTAAATTATAGTGCAATTCTTTTGTAAAATACACATTAAGTCTTGTAGGGGTCATTCTATGTTAATTTTTCTCATTATTTGCATCAAAAAGGGTATTGTTTGTAAGGTATTATGTGAAGGAGCTTTAATCTTTCTCACACTATTATTATCCAAATTTATAATGTCCACATATTCAAACCACTATAGAATTAACGTAAATTTCATTTTTGCATTAAATTATGGCACCACATATTTGTTTGACTTTTAAATTTTAGTTGAAGGTGTAAGATGCAATGAAAAAATAAATAGATTACATGTGATTAAGTAAACTCCATGCATGAAATGTTCAAATTTAGTTTTTAAAACACATCGACAAACATTTCAACATTGTAACACATTTTTTATGATGATGATCATGTTTAGTATTCACAAAAATTGTCATTATAAATAATAAACATTTTGATTTGTTTCCATGGGAATGAATACATGATGATTTTGGGTGTATAAAATCAAAGCTAACAAGTTGTGCATTATAAATAAACAAGCCACCAAGATGTTATAATTGGGCTTTCATTAATTTTTCATCTTGACCAAGTAAATACCACATCCTCATTAATGTTATTATTTTTATTATGAACCTTCATCATAAATTATACTCTCTCCATCCTAATAATTGTACCTATAACAATTAATACCTATAATAAATGCATAATTTATATTAATTATATTCAAATTTTGAGAATAAATATAATCTCATAATAAATTAATTATTAAGATTTTTAAAACCCCAAAATGAATATATGGGACCTTATATTTTTACTCATGTAATTTTGTAATAGAAAAGGGAATGCCCCTTCAAGTGTTAAAAATGTTCAAAAAATATATATAATATAATTTTTTATATCATGGCCCTATTATTAATAAATTTAATATTTGAATTGGCATTGAAAATTTTGTCTTGAAAATTTTCAAACACAAATTTACCATCCATTACAAGGGATAGGGTGCAATCATAGTCAAACAAGCCATCAATGACAAAGGACTCAACCACAAATGGGCTATTTTTTAACATTTTGACTTTTTCATAGAAAGGAAATTTTGAAGGATTTTTTTGTCATCATGTTTTTCAAAATATTTTTAAATCCCCCAATAAATTATTTTACTTGTGTTAATTCTTTTTGAGTAAATAAAAAAAAATTAAAAGTGTACAAATTGTGTTAGATTTTATATGTCATCTTGAAAAATGATCATAATTTAAAATCATGCTAAAATATGATAATTACTTTAAACTTTTTTTTTGGTACCATAAGCCAAAACTTTGTTCGTATGTCATACACATTATGACCCATTTACATCTAGCAAATGATTTTTTTAATTTGAAATTTTTGAAATGATATTTTGAATTTCTAGAAATTTCAAGTACCACAATTTTAAAATTATGAATGCTTTTGATATGTGGATGATGGTAGGTTATCATCATTTCAAATAAATTCTCATCAAAAAATTATTTAAATGAGTCCTTAGCCTAGTGTTGAATAAAACAAATTTTGGGGTGTTCAAATTCAAAAGTCCTTTATTAAAAGATAAACGTAAAAAATTTAATTATTATTTTTGTTTGGAATTCTTCAACACTAATTAACCATTTAGCAAATTTTCTTGATCAACATGACATTAAAATGGCATAACATAAATATGTCTGAAAAAATTGACAATTTTTCCATCATCCAACATGGTTTTTGGTTCGTTTGACTATGATCGCACCTAATACATTTTTTAAAAAACTAATCATTTATTTGCAATATCAGTTTTGGTTGGAAATTGTGGAAAACATTTATCAAGTTGTATACTTCAATAATCCCACCCATACCTCCACCTACAAAATCATTCAAATCAAACTTAATAAATTACCACCCATGACACCATTGAGAAACCTATTAATAAAAAATTGTCAAACACAAATCATTTTGACAAACTATTCCAATAACCACTTGCAAACCACGTTTCTATGGTAGCCAATTGCACTATTAAAACTCCACTTGTAAATAACAACCATTGAACCTCTTACTCCCCACACTATTTATACTAAAAATTTATTATAAAAAGAAATCCCCACTTATTTATAAATAATACAGTGACCATCCAAACCATGATCTAGTGGTTGCCCTTTATCAAACATGACCAACCACAATGGAACATTACAAACCACTATAATGGTGTTGCTACATGCTGTTGAAAAATGAATGGTATGTCTAATGTTTTGCTGCATGTTTTTCAATAGTGTTGGTCCCTAATAATTTAACCCCGAACTATATGGACTCGATAAAACAAAAACCTTAACAAGGAATAATAATTAAAATATCTCTTAAGAAAATAAATCATGATGCAAACAAAACATGAAATGGAATATGATTACAATTGATGTTGGTAAGATTGGAAGGTGGTGCCATTGGGACTTCTAGATGTATATTATCACATGGAACCTTCTAAAGATCCATCAACCTTCTAAAAAATTATATCAATTACATCTTCTAATGATTTCTATCAACAGTCCTTTTAAAAGTTTTTGTCGATTCTATCTTTTTAAATATTTTGTCAAGTATCCTTCTAAAGGCTTTTCTACCAACTACATTTTCTAGAAGTTTCAATCAACTATTCATTAAAGAGTTTCCACCAATTAAGTTTTTAAAAAAACTTACAAGCATGTTACTTGATCTTTCTAAAAACTTCTTTTGATGTTTAATGTTTGTGACACCTTCATTATGTTTTTTGGATACCAAAGGCCTAAATAAAATCTAAAATAATATAAAATGATTAAAGCATGTTTTAAATTTACAAATTTATAGCTATAAAAAAAAATGTCACCATAAACATGAGTTTAAAATAATGCATTCAAAAGAGGGTCAAATTTACATGGAAGAACATATGCATTCACCAAAAAAACTCCATGTCATTATCTATTCAATTTCAAATAAATATCCACAAATCATCTTGTAAATTCAAAGTTCAAACCATACAAAAGTCTTTCACATAAACATGGCAAGGTGATGTTTTCAAAAAACAATCAATGGGGTTACAAAAATGTCCACAAAACAAAATATATTGCATATTAAGGAAAATAAAACTTTTGCATGACAAAGAAAACCAACAATAAGGAAATTTGGCAAAAGGATGTTTCAAATATTTTTTATTCATAATAGGAATAACAAAAAATACAATAGTTGCAGATATAAAATATTGTTATAAAAAGAGGCTCTTTACATTTTTGTGGATTCTATAGTATAGTACCCCACAATGTAGTAAACTACTATATCTTTTGGTTGCCTCTTATTACCTTTCAATTTACCAAAAGAATAGTTACAACTGTGTTATTTCTTTTTGGACATTTCAATTTCAATAAACACTCAAGTTACTCAGTTTAGAGTTTGAAGAAAATTTCAATTTTTCATTTGTGATTGTTTCATTGAACTTGGCAAGCAATGGGGACAATAGTTTTTTTTGCAAAAATAAAAAATAAAAAATAGAAAACATCTTAGCAGTTGACATTTACAAAGATTAATGTGGAAAGAAAGAACAAATAATTGATAGAAATAAAACACAAAATCAACAAAACTTTTTTTTAAAAAATTATTTCAAAAATTTGTTTCATTCACTTCAACCAAAATAGTTTAAAACAAAACTTTTTTAAAAAATATTTATTAACAAAGTAATGATGAATTATTAGGAACCATACATGGGAACATAAGGGAAAATCAAAAGAAGGGTGGAAGGGAATTTGGATGTACTTGACAAAATGGATGAAATAAAATTACAAATAAATATAATACATGTGTGATATTACATTTTTCTTTTGATAAAACATTATGAACTCTACAATGTATTTACCAATGACATTTTAGGCAAAAACATGGTAATTGTTTTAAAAAGTCATCTCAACTAATTTAATTATCAATTCGATCTCCTAAGCCATTCCAAATATAGTTATAAAGGACATTATGAACTAGATAATGTACTTGCCATTGACATTTTGGACGGAAACATGGTAAAGTAAAAATAAGGAGTATAGATATTAAATTGTATCTTATATCATCACATGCAAATAATAAAGTAACATCAAAATGTATGGAAGTACAATTTAAAAAATTGTTGTATTTTTTTTATTAAACTTAAGAATATATTTTCTAAAAATTAATAAAAACAATCAAATGCATGAAGGTTTGCAAAAACAAGCATAACAACAAAATGAATTTTTTAGATATGGTGGGAACTAACATTTCTAAATTTTAGGATTTTTGTTTTTTATTTCAATGATGATGATGCAATGTTTTGTACATTGAAATGTTATTATGCTACTAACAATTTTACAATAAAAGTGAATATTTCAAATATCATGATCAAATTTTTTTTTTGTTTTCAAAAGTTGAGACTTATGTAGTTGCAATATGTGAAGTATTGATCACCAAAGTATGTTTACATTTGAACATGATTTTTTGCATTTTAGTTGATCAATTAACTTCTTCTTTTGTTTATTCTTTTTTTGTGATGTGCCAAATGTATGCCACTTTCTCACATTCTTACCAAAAACACAAACTCAATTACCTTGTAAAATCACAAATCCCTCTTATTTCAAAGTTACATATTCTTCTAGATTTTGGCATTGTTTGTAATGAAACAATTATTCTTTTGTTATAGTCTATTGATATTAGATTTATCATGGTGATTTTACAACAAATGATGCATTAACTATTGGTTTTTTTTATAATGGTTTTATACACAATTACTTGTTGGTTGTACAATTTGCAAACCTATTTCATTCATATTGATTGTTTCATCAACATGATAAAACAAGTTCACAAGTGGGATGTGTGTTCTAAATTAATACCTTATACTAGAATGCATGAACTATGTTTTGAGGACATGAAACAAACACCAAGGATGTTAATGTTTCCCCATTTTTGTTTGAAGGATGGAAAAGTGGGATTGATGTGTGGCATTGGATTAAGGTGTGTTCTCCACATATGTGTGGTTTTCATGTAATGAACTTGTGTGCAATGGCTTGTAGGATGCTTGATCTTTTTCTTGAGCTTGGTTTTGGATGTTTTTAATAGGTGAATAAGTTTTTATGTCACATGGTACAAGCCATTATAGCTTTGTGCATGTTTTCAATTATTGGTGAGTAAGAAGCACGCATAATAATCATCAATTAAAAATAAATAAACCACAATTTGAATGTTTTATTTGATCCAAGGTTTGATCACATGTACATGTACATAAGAAGAATATATACAAGAAAAACATTAAATTTGAGATTTTTGAAAAGATTACAATGTTTACATTCCATAGATGGATTCATGATCCTATAAGATATAATTATCCATAACTTATGCAAAACTAACTTTAAAAATGGATTGTTGAAAGTGATGACACATATTTCAAAATATATGTAACAAAATACAATATAATAATTAAACACAAACATTTCCCAAATTCAAATCCTATAACAAAAAAAAGGTGTTCATTTAATTATATTATAATATAATGTTATGACAAGTAGTACAAAGAATTCCAATTAATTAAAAATGACGAAAACATCATTTTTTATCCAAATGGATGGTTGAATGACCAACATTTGATACAATCATGAGGTTATTAATAACACACGTACACAATCATAGGTATTATACCTATAAACCAAAAGAATTGTCTTTAAAATTTTAATAAATAACAATCATTGGATCTATTGATCAAAATACATGTTTTTGCTCCTAATGTACATTGCACACTATTTTCAAAGTATATGATCCAAAAACACATTTCATGAAAGAATTACCAAATGACACCATGCAACTATTAATGTCAAACATTTATTATACATTTATGCAAATGTCATGTAATGTATTTAAACAATTCATCTTATAGGGTTTTCATAATAACGTATATAATAACGTATGTAGTTGATATGACATTTGGACTCAACCCAAAGCAATTTATTTATATTTTGCCATAAATGAAATTGCATTTGCACAACAATTTAAACAATACAAATATATTTCCATTCCTCAAACACCCACCATTCCTCCTAGCCATTTAACACATTTATATATTTTATACCATACATAGTTGATCAACACTAGTGGTGTGGGGCAAATATATAATTTAAAAATTGGTATATAACATGGTATAAATACAATGGTGTTAAATAATAATAATAATACCAATTTGGTGCAACTATGAAGCTTTTGGGGTTATCATTTGAATTATGTAGGTTATATGAAAATTATATGAAAGTTCAATGTCCATAATATCATTTATTAAACCGACCAATTATGGGATTTGGTAGATTACTTCTTAATATATTCAATACCAACTACCTTACAATGGGAAAGAAAATGGAATTAATATGAGTTACACATAATAGTACAATTAGGATTTTATGCGTTGGGTATTGTTAAAATGTTAGGAGATGAATTAGAAGAGGTTGGTTTTATATTTCATTTAGTATTGATTATTTATTTAGTTATAATTGTTTTTTGAAATTTGAATTGCATAAAATTTAAGGTGTAGTGTGGTTTTTATATGATAACAATATTCATATTTCATATTTGCTAGTTTTGGTCTCCTCACTACTCATATTTGTACCATCATCTAAATATTATAATAATGATTACACTTATATTATATTCATATTAAAAAATGACTACAAATTGGTATCATTTTATGTTACTAAACACTTCCAATGATGAGTAACTTTTTATTTCTCTTATGTTCCATATGGTTTCCAATAGCTCATCATTATTTATGTCAATGCCAATGTCAAATTTAATTCAGATTAATATAAATATCTTGGACATGAAAAGGCACATATAAATTTACCTTTTCATATCAATGTTTGTGGGTATGGAAAAGGAATGAAATTTTTTAGGAAATTTAATAGAAAAACAGACAATTATTACAAAAAAAGTGAAGTAATTAGGTTTGGAAATGAAGTAAGTAAAAATCATCTTTAGAATTGTCCAAGGACAACCAATATGAATGATTATGTAGAATCTATTATTTAAGGATGACCAAACAAAAGATAATGAGAACTTTCCTATTAGTTCTTTGAAATTTCTTGTCATTGGAATTTCAATATTAAAATTTCTCGGATTTTTTGTAATATTATCACCATTTATTTATTTATTTGTCAAATTTTATCAATTATCAACTTGAATTTTCAAAAATTATACACCATAGAAGATATTTTTCACGAAGAAGGGTTCAAATTGTTAGCTTTCTATAATAAATTATAGTAGGTAGCTAAGAATACAAAAAAGATCCGTAAGTTTTTTTATATCTATAACCAAAAAGTTGCTAAACTTTTTTGTTTGGATGATTGCCATTTTCACTGCATTTCAAAATTGAGAAAAATACATTGCCTACCATCAATGTTTTTTTTGGTGGCAAAATTTTGCAACTTGGTGAATTGTTTTTCAAAAGAAAGAAGAAACACTAGAAATTGAGATTTTAAGTGATTTTCCATGGTTTTTAAAATTTTAAAAAAATTTAGCCACATTTAGTCAACTCTTCTTAGGTTGCCACTTGTGACAACACTTCATAAAAGTGCTACAAACCACCTAACCACCTAGGATAGTCTACATTTAATGCTAATTAATGTTGGGGGTCATCACTAGTGGGCCTAATGTGAATTTCCTAAAAAAAAAAAAAACCAAGTGGTTACCAAATTGATATATGAAATATCATATATTTGCCCAAATTTGTCCAATAGGTACTTGTGTTCTAAATTGGCTTTCAACAATCCCAACTTTGCCAAACTCATAAAAAGAAAAGAGGAAAAATAAAAGCAAAACCTCCCCCATCCCCAGCCCTAATTCCAAGACTTGCGTCTTTGCCATGCCATTTTCATTGATACATAATGTGATCAATTGTTATACATTTTCCACCATAAACTAGTGAGTTCAACCTCAATACATGTTACAAAACATAATGTTAACACTTGTCGAGTCTTATTCACCCTTTCAATAGACTAATTTGTTCCACCACGGGTGCCAATTCCATAGACCTAATCACAAAAGCCTCGCCAATTCTGCAACAATTCTCGAAGAGCTGTTAACACTGGGGAGTAGGCAGGGCTTAACTGATTCCAGCTCCTAGTTAGCAACCTTGCTTGGCTTGGCCATAGGCTCGCTAAGAGCTCGAAATGGTGAAACGTTGCTCACACAATGCATATAGGAACTATGTACTCTAAACCCTACCCAAACCCAAGTGACCTCAACAATGCATATAGGAACTATGTACCCGAAACCCTACCCAAACCCAAGTGACCTCAACAATGAAATTCATTAATAAAAAAATTAAATCACAATTCTATCCTTTTTCTCTTTGCAATGGACTTGTCTTTTGCACCAAAGAAAATATTTTTTAATTTTAATATTTAATTTTTTTTAATACCCCCCAACAAGTGTCTTGCAGGCAGGCAGGCAGCTGCAAGACTCTCTCATCACAACATAAAAAAATAAAAAAATAAAAAAAATAATCAATCCTTTGAAGTAAGTAGTTGTTGGGTGGGAGTTGTTTGTTAGTACCTAAAATTCATTCATTCCCATGGACTTCTCCCCCCACCCCATTACTTTCATTCAGTAACTGCAACTGGCACACCTGCATCAGTCAGTGTGAGCTGAGCACTAAACAAAATGTCCCAAGCATGGGTTGGGTTGCTTGTTGGGTCTTTTGATGAATAATTTTTGGCACATGTAAAAAGAGTCAGAAAACTTGAATCATTTTTTAAAGCCCCCACTCTTCCCCGAGTTCTCCAACCACAATCCTCATGCACTTGGGTTTTGTTTATACAAACATTTTTTTATTCATTTGGCCTTGCCTACCAACAAGGCAAGGAAATTATGTTTATGGTACATTCACACTTGATGTTAAGTCGGTGTTAAGTGAAAATCTAGGTGGCATCTTAGGTGGCATGCAATAATGTTAAATAGGCTATAGCTCAATGTTTAAGTGAATGTTAGCTTAACATAAAATCTTTATGGTACGATTAGGTTTGAGTCCTAAATGACTAACATGATGTTAGGGAACTCAACACTATAACACCAAGTGTGAATGCACCTTTAGATTCATTCTAAGAGTATAGTAGTTTAAGGGATTTTGGCCCCCAGGTAGTAAGTAGTAGGTCTATTTTTATATGAGGATTTTTGAAAGATGATATTTTGGCTGGTGTTGAAGCTTCATATTAGTTCTAAAGTTACGATACCTTGAAGGATTTTGGTTTCTTTTAGAGGGTTTTTTTTTTGAAGATTGGATTTTTTGCATGGTGAAATATTAGGGATTGATAAAAGAATTCTTGAAATTTTTGGGAAGATTGAAATTTGGGTTCACCAATCCATAACCCAGAAAACTAAATATGAAACTACCTTCTTAAAAAATGGTTAAGTCACCCATCATCCGGAAAAATCTATGATTTTTTTTGCAAAATGTAACAATGCGATTAAAAACATTCAAATACACATCTCATGATGAGCCTTTTTTTTGGTGTAAAGTTTTGCACAAACATAAAAATAAATATGAAAAGAGAACGTTTGATCAAATTTTTTTAAAATAATAAAAATCATTAAAATTTCAAAAAAATTGAAAATCATGTTACGACATTTTATTATTGATTTTGGTTTGGCAATAAAAGTTTTTAATGTTTCGATAGGTTCTTAGAAGTTGTTGTCATTTAATTTGAAATCCCTTTTGGGTTCCTTCTAATTGATGCAATGTGAAAACAATAATCATGACAAATTTTTCTTTTACAACAACATGATGATATATATATATATATATTAAAATAGATATATTCTTTATATTTCCCCTGGATATGACCAATCATACAATATCCATTATTGATATTAAATGAATGGTAGGGCCATTGTGTATAACACACTTTGTTTGAATTGAATGCAAACATTTATAGAGTTGGTAAGCAATGTTTTTTCATATGTGTGGTCACAAATGTTTTGACAAGCCATGCACCTCCTTGACGCTTCTCCATTAGAGTCCGTGCAAATGTGAAATATTTGCATTTGGAGTATTCCTTATATTGTTAGTGGGAGGGGCGGGGTCAAGAGCTACGTTAGCTTTAAAGATGACAAGTATTTTATAATAATTTTCAAATTTTTTTAGAGAGTTTCACATGGCCATGGATTTAGGGTTAAATATTGTGTGAAAAAAAATTCAAAAAAAAATTGCAACTCATGCATGATCTTCAATGACACTTGAAAATATGCAAATACTCTCATTTGTTTTGCAAACTATAATTGTCGATGATAATGAGAGATGTAATACTTTCATTTGGGGTGGTACTTCAAAAAAAACTTTGATACCCATCTCGTATTCACATTACCTCAAAGGTCAAATTTTTGCCTGGCATATTATTGTCCATATAAACCCGGTATTGATACTAATGTAATGCAATCAAACACCTTGGATCATAATCTCAGGTCCCATTCCAAACTAGTACGGATACAAGGCTGGTAGTGCCTTACCTCATGCCCTCGTGCTGATAGGGTTTTTCACACCATTCATTATTCATACCCGTACCATATACCCATGTTGCACCCTACATACGGGTACAACAAGGGTTGGTTTGAACTTTAAAATTGGTTTGACATCGAAAAAATAGTGTGTGGAGATGTCATTTACTATTATTGGGTGGGTATCAAAAATGGAACCACTAGAACAAATCAAGGTTTTTTCAATTGGTTTCTGCAACTAATTTGTATTGTAATCACAGACGACATTTGCGACTCTAAGTGCTTTGTAAAATATTATTATAACTGTGGTCAGGCTTCTGACCAGTGTTGGGCCATACCTGCTTTCCCACAAATGGTTCAAATGTGTTGTTCCCATTTGGGGCTTTTTAGCCACATGCTCCTTCATAATTGAACCAGACTTGCTCTGACTCAAGGCAAAATAATCTAGCCTCATTTAAAAGGGGTAAGGGACCAGGGTCTGTTAAAAGAAGTGCTGCAAACTACTATGCAGCAGCAATATATAGACAAATAACACATGAGAGAGAGAGAGAGCAAGTGTTGAAGGCCAGAACTAGATAAGAGCATCTCCAGCGGTGCTCTGTATATGCAATCCATCCTGCAGAGTACAATTAGATGAAGAAATGTCAAAAAAATTGCTGGTTTGGCTCAGGAAATTGGTTTTGGTGTACGTGCACAAAAGAGTGTAATGAATATGATCTCACTACTGATCAGTGTTTCTGATTGGCCCATCATAATGATTCGTTCAGGTGGTTTACTACTAGTAAATTATTTGCCGTCCCCATTTCAGTTTTATGGGTGTGGGGTTGCAAAAAAAAGTAGTTAACCCTAAACCAAACCTGGATGTGAAAAATATTTTGCTAGGGTCACATACTCAGCACCGCTGGAGATGCTCTAAGTGTGTTCAATATTATTATGTATACACACACACACACACACACACATACATACATTTATGCAATGGACAAATTTGGAAGCAGTAATGGTGTCAGAGAAGGTGGGTTTTTAGTACAATTTAAGAAGAGATTGTGGAGGAATGAATTGTAACACAAGGCTCTTATGTGCACTAACACCTTTCATGTATGTACTGACTCCTCCCTACTGAGCAATTAACTGACAAGATTATTGTAGGTTACAATTGTGCAAAACAATGGTAGGTTGGTAGGTAGGTAGTAGTAGGTGGTAGGTACCTGGCTATCAAACTAGGCACTTTGCTGCATAAATATTAATTGACTAAATAATGCAACACTCTATTATGCAAGTGGATCTGAATTCCAGTGAAAGTAGGCATATAATAGTGCACAATTTTTTATTTTTTATTTTTTGCCCCCCTGCCCCCCTCAGTTTTGTGGTGAAGTCACACTTTTGAATCATCTGCCAAAGGAATTAGCCAATTTTGGCTACAGGTCAGAGAGGAAAGTAGAGTTTTTTAAAGAATCTTGAGATTTGGTGGAACCCATTGTCTAATATGGCAATTTCAAAAAATAAAAATAAAAATCCTTGAAATCTGGCGAGTTTGGTGAAATTTTTTCACAAAAAATCCTTTGAATGATTCATTCACCCAATCTTTTTTTTGGATCACCAAGTGGCCAAAATTCGCCAAAGAAGAAAAACCCTGATTTAGGGTTTATGTTTTCTTGAATTAGGCTAATCGATTGATGACAACTGGAATCCATACATGGGACTTGGAGTTTTGAGGTGCAAGTATACCTACTTAAGCATGCTAAGGGTGGTCTAATGAGCAACTTCAAGGATTGGCATCATTTTTTCACCCTCGTCTTTCTATTTTGTTTTACCAACATGTTTATTTCATGTTTATTTCTTGCAAGTGATATAATGTACTATGGAATGGTAAAGCCCCACCCACATCATGTTGGGCATCAGATCATCCTACTAGGGCAAACTAGACAATTCACACCCGACTTCCATGACATTAAGGTTTGGGGTGGCACATTCAAATGGTTCAAAGAATAATTAATGTTCAAGAGACACATTTTGATCACTAGCCTATTATATGTGTATATGATCATCACTAGAAGATTATGTCATATAATGTGGTCCAGAAAATGACATAACTTGCCACCCCAAACCTTAATGGTTTCAGGATTCATGCTTTAAGTAAGTTGTCTATTTGCATTGGTCATGACTCATGAGTTTGCTCATGCTTTTTCATTGTTCATGGATTGCTCCTCCAAATGTCTGGATGCTTTATTTCCATTGCTTGAATGTGTGAATCAGCGGAATCAATGAATTTTTTTCAATCTAATTGGCATTATTCTGGAACTATGCAACTTGTTAGGCCTGAAGTTTTTGAGAAATTAGCCAATTTTCAAGCATATTATTCAAAAGAATTGTAAGTACTAGGGTAAATTGGCTGGTGACAAAACATTTAAGCGCTCAGGGCAGGCCAGATCCAAGGGAAGGGCTTTGTTGCTTGTGATGTCAAAACAAAACTTAAACCCCTCTTATTGGTGCATCTGGTGCACTAAAAACTGTCAAAAACGAAATAAAATTGAGAAAGTTACGGACCCAAAAGTAGAGGGGTTCAAGAACTCAAAAAATAAACCATTAAACCCTATGAAGGTGATTCTCGAACACCCAAAAAATTCTTTCTATGTTGCTATTAGAGTTCAAAGATGATTTGTAAAACTTCAGGTGATGCTCTTATAGCATTTTAAATCGTTTAAAATGAGTAAGAAATAAGAAAGTTATGAGGTTTGAAAGTAAGAAAGGTCAAAATGAAGAAAAAATGAGGAAACATATTTTCTTTACAGCTCTTTTGGGGCTGGTCCCTTGGCTTTGCATTTCAAAGATGATTTGCAGACCCTTGAGGAGGTGCTCCTATAACACTTTTAAATCACTCAAAATGGAGAAGAATTGAGAAAGATCTGCCAAAGTGATCGGTCATAGGCAGGTGATTGGTGGTGACGAGCCGGTTAACCCTAAGCACTTTGAATTTAATTTTATTTAATTTTGGCCTAACTTGGGAAGCAAGTATGGTAAAGGATAACTAGGGCAGCCACATCCTTGCATTTAATGTTGGTCACTACGGTCTGCCAGATCTATGTGGACCCGCACCGATCAGTGTACCATCATCCATCCATCTATCCATCCATCCATCAGAACCCCAGTTATGACTCGGTTGTGGGATGAACCACAACTGAGGAGTTTTAGTTAACCTAACCTGTAACGTAACTCATGCACTTTCAAGCTTGTCTTTTTGCCTCTTGCATGGTTCTTCTTGTTTTGTATGCTCCACAAAAATAATAAATAAATTATTTATTTATTTATATATTTATTTATACATATTGGCATGTTCTACACCGATTAATAACCCAACCCCTTTAAATTAAAATGAAAGTATCAACCATCATTATAGTATTTGACATTGAATAGTAACAATCGTATTTTTTTATTTATCCTAAATGGAGGATAAAATTATTCAAATCTTGTAATCAAAACCATGTGGCTTTAACACAAGATTGAGCATTGTCAACCAACAAATGCCCTAGACAATGTTTGTTTGGGAGAAAGGGTTAGTGTTTTCCACATATCATAAGCAAGTTGGAAGGAAATGCAAGGGGGTATTATCTAAGTAGTAGTAGGTAAGTTTGGTTGCTACTATGTAAGTAGATGAATGTGGATAGTTGATACATGAGCAACCACTATGGTTTAGCTATGTGACATGAATACAATGAAAGTGCGTTTCACGTCCACACATCATCCATTTTGCATGGCACACACCGGTATGAATGCATGTTTACTTTGGCCCTATCTCCCACCCTCAACACCAATTGAGTTATGTGTAGGGTAACACCCAAAGGGCAAGGTGTTAATCAAAATACATGGCATGCCCAAGGCAAAACTAAGGGGCACTTATTTCATGAATGCCTTTCTCCAAGGGTGTTATCCTACATAAAACACCAACAATTTATTTTTATTTTTATTATTATTATTTTTTCCCTATGATAACCGCCATGTATCATGCTCAAAAAGAGGCAAGCAATTCAAAGAGTGTCATGCCTACTGAAATTGGCATTTCATTTTTTGAAATGCCCCACATATTGCAAAGGATTGATTCCGCAACATAATGTGCCCTCCAAAAAGTTTCCAACAATCATTTCTAACCACGTGCCATACTTGACATTGTAACATCCATTCTTTAACACCTTATTATTCTCCCAAATGGATGATATTTGTTCAGCAATTGAGGATAATCAAACATCGACAAAATTGTTTCTAGTCCTTTAAAACACAATCTTTGATGGAAACATATTTGGGTTTCTATATGGATTGATGAAAATACATTTATTACAAAGTTAGAAATCATACATCATATGCCTTCTTGTTCCAAAGATTTGTAAAAATTACAAATGAAAGGAAGCATGAAAATCCAAACATGCATCAAAAGAAGACAAGTAAGAATTGGCCATTCATTGGTTTTTAAGAGCAATTTCCTATTTCCAAGGGTGCATAGTTGTTTTGGATGTTAACATGATTCATATTGGGAGGTCAATTTTTAAATACCACCAAGGTACATAAAAGGCATAAAATAAAATTCAATTGGGTTAATAAATTCAAGATTTGAATGAAAATAAACATTGGGTAGAAATGTATATACCAATTTGTGCAATTACATGATTTTTTAAAGAATCATTAGTTTTTTTTAAAATATATTTTTAAAGACTTGTCTTTCCTGAATATTTCAAAAATCTTAAAGGAGCTACAATTTTCATGAAAGAACCAATAAAAACTTGTCCATTTTATGGTTGGTTATATGATTTATTTTCAATTTTTTGAAAACCATGATTATATACCAAAATCAAATGTTTGGATTTTAGAACCATGGTTATAAATCCTAAAATCTTTCCTAATAACCATAGGGGTATGTTCTTATATGTAATGACTACCCTACATTGATATATATATTTTGCAAGATTGTGAATCCGAAGAAGCCAAAAGTTGACCAATATCAACCCCATTCACAAGGTAAAAATAAAGCTAAAAACATATTACTTCATTATGGATAGGTAAGTGGATAAATGCCAAATAAAGGTGTGGCATATCATTGGATGTGTAATATGTGAGAGGTAGATGTATTTTCGATATTTAAATGAACTTTGTGATTTTAGGGTGTAATTTAAATTGTTTAAAAAAGAAAGACCTCTTATTTCTTTATTTTTTCATCTTAAGTATCAAGATCTTTCAAAATAAGGTTTCCCGAAGTTGTAAATGTGTTTTTCAATTTCACAAGAAGAAAAAAATTCATAACCATAAAAATTTGGATTGTAACATTGGATGTACCCTACATTATAAAGTCCATTTCTCATTCAATATTCATCTTTTCGGTGTCATGTTTTCATAATTGGGGAGATAAAAATATAAATTTTAGTTTCTCATTTCATTTTTCATAAAATTTTCAAATGCATTTGAATTGTATATAACAAGATTGGACTAATTAACAAAAAAACTCCTAGTATGACTTCCACAAGATATAGCATTGTAATGTGTTTATATCCAATTGTAACTATGAACACAAACCATCAACAACATCTTTTGCAAAGGGACAAATCAACTCTTAATTTTTTTTCATAATAAGTCCATTAAAGGCATTCCTATGATGGCAGTTAATGATTCAATTTAAAATGGCTACAAGTCGCAACATACAAGGGTACAAAAAAATTTGTCTTCTCCAAGGTGTTAAAATGCAACTAAAAGAATCATGGTAAATTTATTTTTTAATTGCAAGTAATTTCATTACAAAATCTATAAAGTATTTAAAAAATTGCATTTACCTACCATATTTATCATCTCAAAACAATTTTGTAACCTCCATAAAAATAACATCATACACATATCATTCAATGAAGGTAAAGAAACTTAATGTGAAGCATCTACCAATGTGGGGCACTTTTTACATATTTTAATAACAACCGGTTTTGAATATTTCAAAAACCTCACAAAACCACCATGTTTTATGAAAATTTAGAAAAATAAATAATAATTTTCTTGGAAATTATTTGAATTTTTCAAAAAAATTGAAAACCATGGTTATATATATATATAACTAGGTATTTATTTATTTCATAATTGCAATTATATGTATTAAAATTGAGCATTTGATTTCATGACAATTGTAATAATATATTTCAAAATTGGGTTAAATGTTTTTTATAACCATGATTATCAATTCTAATCTTGGTACTTAAGGGTGATGGGGTTGGTGTAATTTCTAAATCCCCCCCCCCATTGGTGTTTCCCAATGAAATAGGACATTCATTCCTTAATTGATTATGGTGTGTATTAGTTTAATTCTTGATTTCAAAATGAATTTCAATTTCCATTCTAATGTTTGTTTTTTTGGTTTTTTTATGGAACCCTTAGTTTGGTCTTGAGACTAGTTCTTTGAATTTCTAAAACCTTTTATTTTGGTCATTTCATGCAAAAAATTAAAGCGAGTTTAATGTAAGACCAAGTTTACTTCCATCTCCATTACAAAAAATAATTGTTGTAATATTAGTTTGTTCATCTAATGCACATAGTTTAGGATATAAACAATGTATCATTAATTTGTATAATTAATCAAATGTAATAACTTGCCTAAAATGTAAGACCAAACTATTATTTTGTAATAAAGTTGTATTTATATACTTAAATAAAAAATCAGTTTGGGCATCATGACTCACAAAGGAAAAATGATAGAATTGCAAATTATTAATCATGGAAGAAGGTGAAACTTTTTTAAACAATTCAAAAAGCAAAATATTTGGAATGAATCTTTTAAGGAAACATTGTCATCACCAAGAAAACAAACTTAAAAAGCGTTGGCTTCCATTGATTACATAACCAAAAAAACCACTAAAAAAATAGAAGTGTTCAAAAAATAAAAAATAGAAACAAAACTTTTTTTCATTCACAATGTTAGGCCATTTGGTGGTAATGGTACAATGTGCATCGTTGCCAAAGTAGGGATAAAAAATGGCAAGGCTAGCTCAATTTTGATGATGTAAGCTACAATGACATTAGTTTCCTTTGGGTATAGGCATGCTTAAGGTTTACAATGGTGATCTTCTAAAACTACTTTCACCTTATGATGTTTTATTTTGGAATTTATGTGAGATTTGATATGCCCATTTCAAATAGGTTGTATGGATCATGGAAAATAATTATATGAATGGACATAAGGAGTAAATGCAGATCATGAAAATACATTTCAACTACTAACTTTGCTATTGACTATCCATTCATTTTTCGTCCATGGAAATGATTGGATGTTTTTCATCACAAATTTAACATTTGATGAATTAATACTAAAAATCATGTGAAGTTCATTCATTCATAAGTTCATACATTTTACACATGAATATCACGTTTTGAAAACACATTTGACACATTGATATATGTGTTGATGAATGAATGTCACATGAATTTATCATCTTTTTATAAATCTGTGTGTCAAATATGTTTTCAATGCACAATATTAGTGTGTGAAATGTACGAATTATGAATGAACAATTTTTTCACAATTTCCATTATTAAATCACGAGATGTTAAGTTTGTGATGTTGGTATGTATGTAAATTTTATGTGCATGGAATAATAATGGGTGTTTCTTTCAATTATGAAAATGTAACCCTAGCGTTAACATGTTATTACATGCATTTTGGTTTGTTTAAATAAGTTTCAAGCCTTGGATGTGAAGTAAGGTGACATCTCACGGAATTTGGAAATAATGGGTTTTTGCACAAGGATGTTTGATTAGGGAGGTCACTTTCATTTTATTCCAAATGGCTTGCAAAAAAAAAGGGTGCAACTTATATATTATTTATTTATTTAAATGTAAACATAGTGCCATGAAAATGTTTAAATATAAAATGTGTTTCATGGTGTTTATGTTTACATTTATGTACGCATTTCACAATTTCATAACACACAAAAAATATTTTTTTATTTTAGATGTTTTTTATATACAAGGAGTGACCTCCCTAGGATGTTTTGAGTATTGATTAATGTTGGTTGGTTATTGAAAAAATGGTTAATTACAATTTATCATAAAGGTCTAGGGATATGTTGCATTTAATTAACATATAGGGTCTTAAATTGGTTAAAAATTGGATAGATGCCCCACTTATATAACATATATTCCATTAAGACCCAACATGAGTCTTATGGGTAAAATATAACTTAGATGAAAATGGGAAAATTGATTTGTTCTGATCTCAAAGAAATGTTTTGCATGGTGTTAGTAGACAAAGAAGGATGGGAAACAACCTTAGACGTAAAAGAAAAAACAACATGAGATTCAATTGTGATCTTGATACCTTACAATTTCTATCAATAAGATGTAGATTATATTTTAATCCTTTTCATCAAATTATAATTTTTTTTAGCCTTGGTAGGATTTAGAAGCAAGGTTAATAGGAATGATGGGCAAGGGAAAAAATCTAAGCTTGTAGTAAAAGATATAACCAACGAAGGACAACATAAAAATGGGGGTCCAAAAAAAGAAATGGGTAGTAAAAAGGAGGGGAAGTTCAAAGTGATGTTCTTTTTAAAGGTACAATAAAACAAGTTACTTAATCAAATAGGCTAGAAATGCAAAAAAAAAAGAATAATGGAACTATGGTGAACAAGAAGGGGTATATAACAATAATAAATAAAAAGGAAAATAACCATGGCAAAAAAAGATCTTTAGCCAATATGGGAACTTGTAATTAAGTTCTTGGAAATGGTAAAATCCATTTATAAGAGTGGGGATAAATTGAGAAAGGATCATCCAAAAAACGTGATCAAGATACCAAACTAACGAGGTTACAGTTGTTGTTAGTTAAATAATAAAAGGATCTGTGAAGGCAACATGTGGAAACAATAGGGGTGTGGTTAGTAATGAAGGTTTGGTTTTAAACCATGTTGTTGTGGAAAACCAAGGGGTAGAGCTTGGAACGTCAAAGGTATACATGGTTCAACTATGGTATTGTCACAACCCTAGCCTTGGGTTCACAATTAAAGCAAGGGCTTGCGAAGGTGCGAGCCAAAAGTGAAACTTAGGAGTCACACTTCATGTTCCCAAGAGTGTGGGAAAGTGTGAGGGAATGAACCCTCACACTCCCAAGTGAGCTCTCATATTGGGAGTTGAAATCCCAATGGTTTCCCAAATTTTCATAACATGATTACATGGGTCAAAACCCATTGGATCGAAAAGTTTGTTATATCATTGGAAATCTCTTGGAATGTGAATGTCTAAAATGGGCTCATATGACCCATTTGGGTACTTAAAACATAAGTTATGGTCAAAAGAATGGTTGAAAATGAAATTGTCAATTTGACTCCTGACCACTAAAAATCAGGAATAACTTTGATTTCCTTTCATGCATGTGGCATGCACTACTAAAAATCTTGTCATATGCAACCAATCACTATGTAATTGGCATGCAACTGGTTCTCGTTTGTAACTATTTTGGTCATGTTTGTACAAATTTGGTATTGTATAATTTTTGGGCCATACGGTTGTGTGTGCAACTAACATGCAACTAAATGTGTACAACATGGACACGTGTCATAAAAATAATGGCATAAACTTATACATACTTAAATACTATACTCAATATATATATATAGGCTATATATAATAGTATCATGTACCTCTAGTACTAAGGTTAACCCCATGCTAACTTAGGTTAATTTAAACTAACCTAGGTTAAATAAACAAAAAAGTTAAACTAACCATGGCTAAATTTATTAGATTAAACCGATTATGGCTAAATTAAATTAATTTAAATTAACTATGGTTCTATTAAGTTAGGCCAAACTAATTATGGTTGAATCAAGTTAGGTTAAATTATATTAAATTATATTAATTATGGCTAAACTAAATTATGCTAAATTAAATTAAGCTAAAATAAATATGGCTAAATAAAGTTAGGCCAAACTAACTATGGCTAAATTAATATAAATAATAATAGTTATGGCTAAATTAAACTAGACTATATTTATTGTGGCTAAACTAAATTAAGT
>Ga0209208_10000810_pt1 | contig 42332 bp, 20 predicted proteins | sample S1TSphfallax_3_FD_187694 | JGI IMG/M metagenome (GOLD analysis project Ga0209208, IMG submission 187694) | Host-associated microbial communities from peat moss isolated from Minnesota, USA - S1T2_Fd - Sphagnum fallax MG (SPAdes) (version 2) | ecosystem: Host-associated > Plants > Peat moss >... | reverse complement strand
TGGATGAAAATAAATGTAAAATCGATCCAACCAATAGGATGAAATTTTTAATAGTTGCATCATAGTTGTGAGAATGACCAAAATAGTTGAAATTTGGTCTTATAGTTGCAAATATTCTCAAATTTAGTCGCAAACGACTATAAGTCGCATGTAGTCGTAAATGGAATGGTTACATTTTGGCTGATTTCTACTAGTGTAACAACCCTTTTAAACACTGGAGTGATTGTGCAAGCTTGGAAATTGTAGAAGTTTTGCACCATGTGGTATTGATTGCCATTAAAAAGGCTATTATGGCCTCAAATTTCCTTTCTATTTTTGTAGGTGAAGTGATTACAATTAATAACTAGAGTTGGATTTTTGTCCATTGTTATGTGGTTGTCGGTTGGAAACAAAAGCCCATTTTGCTCACACTTGAGTGTTTGGTTAAAGGTGTAGTTATTGCCAACATAAAAAAATGTGATCTTGGTTGTTCTCATTCCATATGGTGGTTTGATTCATGAGCAAATTTCTAAACATCTTATGTGTTTAGGAGCTAATGGTGTCTCCATGTTTCAAGGGGTTAGATTAGGAGTTATTGCTTTGATGAGAACCTAGCAAACACCTTTCTACATTGAATCCATTGTATGGCACATGGAACAAACTTTGCGGTGCAAAATTTATCTTCCATGCCAATGGTTTCCAAATTGGAGGATCTCCTTCAATCACTTTATGGATACTTTTCCAACTCTCTAAAATGCCATCTTGAATTCATAAAACTTGATAAAATTGTGGGAACAAAAGGTCTGAAAGCCTTCTAAAATGTGAAAACATGGTGCATTATTGTGTTAACACCTTTGAAATGGGTTCAAAAAAAATACAAGACCTTGATTATTAAGATGGTAATTGATAGTGGGTCTTTGGAGGTAGCTAGAACCAATTTGGTGAATTTATGAAATATTGGTATGATCTTGGGTTTACTATGTATTTTACCTATGTTGGAATTTGTTAATGCTTTGATGAAATTTGCCTAGGCCAAGGATGTTTTTGTGTGATTGTATTGTTCAAAAAAAATACAAGACCTTGATTATTAAGATGGTAATTGATAGTGGGTCTTTGGAGGTAGCTAGAACCAATTTGGTGAATTTATGAAATATTGGTATGATCTTGGGTTTACTATGTATTTTACCTATGTTGGAATTTGTTAATGCTTTGATGAAATTTGCCTAGGCCAAGGATGTTTTTGTGTGATTGTATTGTAGTTGTTAAAATCTACCAAGTTAATTTATACAAAATGTACATTGATCCAACCACTTCATTCTGACCTAAAATTTTTCCTAAATTTACAAATGTTATTGCAACACATCTTGTAGGATTACTCAAAATTGGGTGATTGACCTGAGTGAAGGGACAAAACACTTTGGCTTTCCACATCATTGGATAATTTCAAATGGTCCATTATGTTGATTTTTTAATTGGCATCCATTCTATAGTTACTTGGGAGGGTTTTGATCAAATTATCACATTTGTGAAAGCTCAATGCATTGTTGCCCGTGATTTGTTGGTCATTGAATTAGAACGAAGGTTTCTAGATCATGAGTTGATGAATGCTCTTGGTATTATTTATGAGCACAATACTATTTAGAACCAAATTATGATTCCACTTTTGTGGACCATCTATCCATGATCAAATGACATTATTACATATCCCAAGAACTTGGTTTTGATGGTAGATGGGTTTTTGAGGCACTTTCAGGGGAGATTTTGGATGTACAAACCTTTCTCTTCAAGCTAACTATGAAAAGTCAGGCTTTAAAGGCTATGGCAGAACCTAGAGACAAAAATCCAGTGATTAAATTTGGCGTCAACTTGCCACAAATAATCTATTGGTTCACTGTCTTTTTGAGTTTATGCAACTTGCTGAACTAGCAATTGTTCAAGTCATTGGTAGTGTGGAAGATGAAAGAATCTTTTCCACTTTAACCTTTATGAAGTCCAAGCTACAAAATTGATTGGTAGGCATTTGGATATTGCCATCCACATGTTTGCTCAAGATTTTTTCAATAAAAAAACTTTTCCTTTCCGAGTTGTTGTTATGGATTGGAATGATGAAGACAAGGTTAGGATAGGAGTGAATGCATGATTGTTGGGTTTTGTAGTTCTAATTTACATTTTATGAAATTGCAACTTATTATTTTGTATTGTTTTGTTGTTGAGCCAACCTTTGATTTTTTTGGTGATGTATGTAGTTTTCTTATATGGGCTTGAGGCTTGGAGTATATGAAGCCTAAAGATTGTAACTTGTATGTTGTAAATGTGCCTTCTACCTTACACAATCATGTTCTATTTGTATATCAAAATACTAACATTGTCAGGCTGCTATAAGTACTTTGTGCTGCAATGGGCAAGGTCCTTATGATTAGGGTTCAAATCCCCTGCAAGGTGCATAGAAAAAATACTCCAATTGAAATTCTTACATGTTGTCAAATTTCGTAACATAATTCTTTGCTAGATGCCTAAAATCTGAACACCATTACATGTGTGGAGCCTACTGTTGTACACATAGAATTCCAAGTAGGAGCCACTTCCAACCTCTATAACTTCAAAATGATTTGCCTAATTTACATTTTTTTTTGTTGTAATATAACCACCTACATCACACTGATTTTTTTGCAAATAGCCAAAAAGGCTTTGACTTGTCACATCCCCTTGCCACTCGTGCTACAAATTTAAAACATAAAAAGAAACACTGATTCTGTCGCTGTCAACCTCCCTTCACAACTTCCCTCTTAACTGATCATGTTGCACAACACTTGTGCATAAGAGGCTTCTTCATGTTGTAAATGAAAAACTCAGAGGACAACAGTGTGTTTTGCATGTTTCAATTTTTTCATCACATTCAGGGATCATTCATTGACCTATTGTCATACCCAAAACAAATATAGCACCCATAAAACATGCATTGGCTACCCTTCTGACTATGAACGACAAAGACAAAGAGATGAGGAAGATCCACTGGTTCTTGCCTCCTTCTGAAATGAGGTTCATTTCAGTGGCTTCCTCCAAGAAGACCTCCGAGTTTTAGGGTGAGGAAGAATGTGAGGTCCCACTTGGGCCACCAATCAACCCTGCATAAGCAATTACGATTATCAAATTTCCCTTAAAGAACATTCTCTAGATAACCAATGCAACCACTTGCTTGTTTCCTTTTTGATTGTGTCACAAGTCTGGAGTTTTGGTTGCAGTTTAAATAACAAATCTTGATTCAGAGAACATCAGTGTCACAATAGAAGCCACCAAAAACACTTGGTCATGTATGTGAAGTATAATTTGCTTTACAGGGACTGACGAATCTTGGAAGGATAATTGGAGCTAGTGAAGTCATGGTCAGCTGACCTTATTCAAAGATGACAAGTGCAAGTCAGTTGCATATTCTATGTATGACTAAGTTAATTTGAGTGGTAAGATTGCAATGAATGTAGCAATTCTCATTAAGAAAACATCAACCACAACATGATTACCAATGAAGAAAATTCTTTGCAAACAACTAATTTTTGATGCTTGTAGAGAATAGAACATCCGAAGAAACATGAAGTAGTCAAAAGCATCAAGTTTCTACGAGTTGACAGTTGGGTTGGAATTTAGACCAACCTAATAAATTCTGGGACTCATTGGCAGGAGAAGCAAACAGGAACCAACCTTTGTTTGGTGCTTTTGCTATGCACGTCTTGAATGTCAAAGAATTGCAGAGTGTGGTGGGTGAAGTGATCAACTTCCAAATGCCTACTTGCCATTCACCAACACTGCTAACTTTCTGGAAATATATGAGAGGACTAAAGCAACCAACCAGCTGGGTTCATTGTTTGCATGCATTCCCAATTGATCAATGTCAGTGAAATATATGTGGACATGTGTTCCTTTTCAGATTTTGAAAACCATGTAGAGAATGTGATTTATAAGTAGATCAAGTAAAGATTGTTGGAGATGCACAAATAAAAAAGGTACATATTCATCAAGATGATGGGAATCCAAGACGTCCACTTTCAAACTTCTTGCAACACATATGCCTTGTCATCACTGATTTCTTACTGAGTTATAAGGATTCAGAAGGCAGGGTAGGTCCACACATATTTTTAACATTCAAAATTGATTACAGAGTCTCACAGGATAAAAATCTCTAGTAAATCAGCTTGGGTTAGATAGAAAACTGGTGGTGTCAGCAAAAGAGGGTAGACATTTAGCAGAAAGAATCTGATATAGGCACCAGCGTTTTTTTTTTTGGGGTGCAAAATTTCACCAAAATGCAAAACAAAAGGGGGGGGTTTGTGGTTTACACCACAAACTGATGTAAAGCATTTAGAGAAATCTGTAGTATATTTGGAGGCCACCTTATAGCCACTTTCCCTCCTAAAAAATGGAAGGGATATTATGCCTACTCCTCAATAGTGGGAGGGTTCTTAGACCTATTAGTAGGCATAATTTGCCTCCCACTATTGAGGAGTAGGCATAATATGATCCCTCCACTGCTACACCTTTACAGTTTGTAAAGCCCATGGATGGAGGATATTCTAAAAATGTGGGGCTGGACTCAGCTATCCCCTCATCTTAGGCCCCTTATTTTGAGAATGCCCCCATCCTAGGGGCTTTACCTTACACAAAAAGAACACCCAAAAAATCCTGATAGTCACCTGAGAGTGAAGTGTTACTGGGTGGCAGGTTTCCACCATGCCAAGGAACTCAATTCTTGCAAAAATAGGGGCGGTAATATCAGATGGAATATCTATCAGAAAAAGAAGAGATTATCTGCATATCTGAAGATAAGGAATTTAAGCAGATAGTTCATTTAGATGAAGGAAGAAAAGCTTCCACAAAACAACTTTGATCAGGTAAGGTGATGACTTTCTCTTTATTTGAGCAAAGGTCACATTTCTAGATGTCCTCCATATCTTGGAACTTGAGAAACTCATCACGATATGCTGGTCATACAGAACAACAAATTGTTACCCTTGCTGAGCAGAAGGATAGGAACTATCATGGTAACAGAAGTTGGGGTGGGGGGGTGGTTTCTGTCCCTGTTTCTAATAACCTCCTAACACTGGTATTTTCAATCTCAGAAGTAAAACCTGCTCTGACTATTGCAAGTAGACAGCTAAATTTTGAGTGGGGTTTTCATTGTATTTCAACAAAAGACGAAATTCTGTTACCCTTGAAGGCCTTGGAATGAATAAATAGATAACGTCATTTATTTGTGCTACAACTTGCAAATGGTGAAATGCCAATTTCTACCAGTTGAAAGGTTAATGAGCATGTAAGGGTTCAAAAGGAATAGGACATGTCCTATTAAGCTGAGGCTTGTATCATATCAATGCTAGAACAGTTTTGGTCTCCCTAGCAGATTCCCAGTCTAAAATCCATATATTCAATGAAATATTGGTACTCAATATGGTGCCCCACCCCCACTCTATCTTGTGGTTCAAATGGAGGAATGTGAATCAAAATGTTGTGGTGCATCTGAAGTTCTTGACATGAGATGTGCAGCTGAACCACATTCAACCTTGACCAAGACAAATGTGTTGGATTTCAGATGATCTGAGTATGCTCTGAATTTGGACAAGGAGAACTCGACATCGTTAAGGGCTGATTCCTGAGCAGAGTGAATCTGCTAGACTAGCACCATCAGGGATGGATGGTGGGTGGACTGGAAACACCAATCCAATAATGGATTCCAGTTCCTTAGCTATCACAGTGGATAGCTCAGTGTCTGTTCTTCCTAGATGGCTACTACCATAGTATAGGGTCAGCTTCAGCACATGTCTGGCAAATAGTTAATTCATTTTGAAGGTTCCATTTCAAAAGATTCTTGATTTTCCTTCACAAAAAATTGGTCTTTGAGAAGAGTAATTTTTGAAATTTTCGGCATTTCTAAAAACTACATGTGACAAAGTTGCCTAGATAATACAGTAATAATCCACTGTCCCTTACCTATGTACTATCCACCTACATCCATCTGTTTACTCATTTACCTGCCTACTTGCACGGCTTTTTACCACAGAATAGGTTATCAAGCTAAAACCGGACACTCTATTAGGGTTCTTCACCAACTAAGTCATAATTGGCTTCCAATGGATGGTGCCCTGGTAGCTGTAAGTTCACCTCTAGCCCTGGTACGTTTTATATCCTTAAATTTGGGTCAGTGCGCACTACAGGCATCCAATGAATGGTTCATAATTCCTGAATTTGAAGATGTACAAACAAATCAGTACCATCACTAACTTATTTCCAGATTTTGCAAGCTAGTAGTTATGGAACAAGCATTGCGGCACTGAATACAGGTGCTGGTGTCCTGCCCTTGCACAATCAATCTTGAGTTTTGATGTTGTTCTGTAAAACTGAACGTCACATCCTTAACATACTGATCTTTTGTCCTCGTACATATGCAACTGAGCATGAAAAGTCATGACATGCCTGCACCTTGCAACTAACAAAATCTGCAATGAAGACCTCTCAAAACCTAGACCCCAAAGCACAGCTTTGAGGTTTCACGTGTCTCCTTGCCTTTTGCTTGAGGTGCAGAAGGCTATTTTAACCTAATCAATCATTCTGAGTCGATCTGTTGACTGAATCAACCATAGCTTCCAATCCCATGGTCAGATTAAGATGCCCTCTAAACAGCAAAAATTCCACAAATGGTTCAATATTGCAGAAGTCTCGTTTTTGGATAAAAGAAAATATTGGGCAGGAAAAAATATTACAGTTAAAAGTGTAACCATCTGTGGAGATAAACTGGGAAGAAAGATGACCACCGGCCCGTGCTTGCCAGCCAGACTGAACCAGCACCCACAGCACCATGCAGGATGGATGGTGTGTAGACAGGAACCACTTTTCCATTGCATTCATGTCCCTTAGCTAACCAAGATGGCTAGCTACATACCAACCATTCAAATGCATCTACCTACCTAGTAGCCATCAAGTGCCTTACCTCCCACCACAGAGCTCTCACTTACTTACCAGTGTTAGGTGATTCTCACCTTTTCTAGAGAACTGCCAGGGCTGGTTCTGAAAAGGGTTTCGGAGAGCTGGCCCCATTCTTGAATTTATGTTATTTTTTTCATGATACTCACCCTGGTTTTCAGATTACCCGAAACGCTGAATTGTTGGATTCAGGTAGGATAGACTGGTTCTCACTGGTTCACTGGTGAGAGAGCAATCAGGTATCAGCTTGGAATTCAAAGCTAATGGAAGTTGAACTAGAGGAGGACAAAAACCTTAAACCCTAGGCCACAAGTTGTGGAGTCCTTTTTTCTTAAAATTCACATGTATGCCAATGGGTTTAAAGCTAAAGACATCAGGATGTGTGAACTTCAAATGAAACATTTCATTATGTTCTACACTAGGTAGTTCATTACTGCAACTACCCATTTCCATTATCATAGTTGCTCAAACATTAACAGTAGTTGCATATCACGACATCCAACAAAATTCCATTGCAACTTCAACTTTCCATGGGAAAAAAAGTCATATAAAGTCAAATACTAGCTTAAGAACAAGCACATAAATTAATATGCTTCATATATTCTCCCTACAATGGAGTTGTCAATATGAGCTTGAGATAAACTCTTTTGCATTGGAATGAGAAGAGGCAAAAAAACATTGTGTTCTTTGCCTACTCTATAAGATATTATAGCATGTTCAAAGTTGAATAATGCTAAAAAAAATCTAAAGACAAACTAGGACTTGCAAAACAACAATAACATCATTTTGTAATTGACAAAAGCTAGTTCAACTCACAAACTTATAAAACTTGAAGGCTCATACCCAACTTTCAAAGCAAGACTTTCAATAATCTCATTTGTTGATATGGGTGAAAATATGATTGGGTGGACCCATTAGGAATCATCTCAAAGAATGATGAAGAAACAAAAATTGGGCAAATAATATTTTTGGGCCCTTTCCTTTAAATCTTTTCATAATTATAATTTTTTTTTCATGTTTATTTATTGCATGCCAAAGTATATGGCTTGAAGTTTCCATTGCAATAAAAAAATGTGGAAATCATTACAAATTTATATTATTTATTTTTGTAGCTCTTTTAAGAATCACGTTCTTAAACTTTGGAAATTCATAACTCAAATTATACCTACTCAAATTATTATCCAACAAAAATATCAAATAAAATACCATCTAAAGTACCTTAGAAAATTATATTCACAAAGCAAAAACCCCTAACATGGTTTTAAAAATGTTCCTAACCAAAAAGTTCAAAGAAAATAACCATTATGACCTTAAAACTTTGTATGAATGTAACGAATAGGAACATCAAATATTTTTTACATTGTTGAAGTTTCAAAATTTGTACAATGTAATCAATGTATTCAACAAAAAAATTATTAAAAATATATATTTATGTGTTTCCTATATTTTTCCAAGGTTTGATGGGTCTCAAAAAAAGGTGTGACATTCCTTGTGGTACCACGTACTCAAACTTTCATTCATGTGACATCTCAAGGCTTCGCATCATGTTTCGATTTTACAATTGTGTTATAAATTTGACAATGATGCCCACTATTATTAATTTTTGCATCTAACCTATTCACAATAACAGTCTTTTAAGCAATAAAAATCAAGAAAAATTTAATGCTTAAATAGTTGCTATTACATTGTTCTCATTCCCAACATAAGAACCCATTCAATAGATCAACAAATGATGATGTGTGGCATTTTTCACCATTATTTGAGTCCATTGACAAGTCACAAAAGCCTTGTTATTTTGCCTAAGTCTTCATTTGTAGGAACTTCTAGAACTTTCAACAATTGTTTTGAAATTTTAACAATTCAAGTAGTGAATTTTTCAACTTGGCAACTTGAACACTAATTGCTAGCAAATTTAGTTGTGTATTACAAATACCTAATATTTTACACTTGTGGTTTCCTTGGAAAGGCATTAGGAATGACAATTATGTATTTCTATAACCACTTAAATTGTCTTTGCAAAAATTGTTATTAATAAATCAATTTGTAAGGGAATTTGTAACAAGATACTACTACCAAAGGTGTTCACGGGGGCTCATGATTTGTTGTGTAGGGTCGTCACTTCAAGTTGTAATATGAAATATTACAAGATTCAGGAAACTTACAAAAATCCCTAAAATAATTTTAAAGAATAATTTATCTCAAACTCATTTTCATTTTCACATTTATAAGGTAGTAATCACTTTTTGTCCCTTCCAATTGCATTGCAGTCACAACAATTTATCATGAATTGAACTAAGTATCATGCAATGACAATGGCAACTTACATTGGAACAAATGTTTTTCTTAACCTAATCACATTTAAGGGATTTTACCCAATGGTATATTGAAAGTAGAATGTTGGGTTATGATACTGAAATATCGATAAGGAAAGTTTTTGAGTATTGGGTCCATTCAATGGTTTTCTAAAGAAAATTTTCATTATTTTACAAAAAGAAATTAAGAACAACTTGGAAAAATTGAGTTTTCCCACCATAAATTTTTTTTCAAACAAAAAGTTGTAAATTTTATGATGTCAAAATTTTGAAAAAAGGAAAATTTGGGTTCATTATGCTAATAACATTCAAAATCTAGGTTGTATTAAGCTACTTCTTTTGCAGATTTTCAATCACCTTTTAGGTCAAGGATATTTCAACAACCCAGATGGGATTTAACCTTGCAAACATGCATGTTTGCTTCCCACTATCCATCAAGGAAGCATTGGTCTCATTTTAGCAATTATTATCACCCTAAAGTTGTATTTAGGAAATGGTGGTTTGGTTGTTTCAACCATTAACTTTAGGCTTTTTTCTTAACCAACTCCCTTTCCTTTTAAGGGTTTTAGTTTGTGTTAATAACAATCAACAAGGGCCTTTTTAAAAAATAGACTTATGCCCTTATTATCATATTATTTCTAACCTCTTTTCCCATTTATTTCAGAAATAATGTTCACCAATTTTGTATATTTTCATGTTCATTTGATGTGGGTGCACGATAGTTCATAGTTTGACTTGTCCTCCCAAATGTTTTGTTTATTTTCTACAATTTTTCCATAATGCTTTGTACCAAGATAAACATTGGTCCAAATAAGATAATAAGAATCACTTTAGGATGTAACCATTGCTTAATTTGTCATTTATTAATGAAACTTGAATTGATGTTGAAATTTGTAAATGAACTTGTACAATAACATTCTTAAGGTATTCATTATGTTAAAATGTGATTTTCATGACTTTGACATTTTATAACTATGTTTGAAATTTAGTCATATAGTCATGTGAACTAAGGTGTCATACGTGGTTGGTCATGACTATGATTACATGATTACATATAGTATAACTAACTATTTCTAATCATATATGTTCTTACATGATTAAAGGTGAAATATGGCTAAATATATAATGTGATTACAAGATATAAAATCCCCTTTCCTTCTTCACAAAAATTTGAACAATTTCAATTTTAATTTGGTCATTTACATCAACTATATAAGTAGGTAGGTAGCTAAATTAAGTTAGATTAGGTAGGTAGTTAAATTAATCATATAGGCTAATTGGTTAGGCTAAGCTAAGTAGTTAGTTAGGTTGGGCATCAAGATGAATATGGGTCCATTTATAGTTCGGGTACCAGAAAAGGAAAAAAACACTTAAATACTTTTTTAAGTTATTTTTTACAAATAACATTTACATGAAACAAACTTAAGTGAAAAAAATTGAATAGTCTAATATAAGATAATTCATGTGTTAATGATGATTTTTCACAATCATACATAATTGTGTATGAATATTTTAGTTGAATGCCAAAAATGCAAAAAACCCAAAATGACGTTCAATGGACAACCAAACATGTTTTTTGGCATGTTTATTTCCTGCACATGTGATTTGCATCTAAAGCTAAACATTTTGAACCCATTGAATACAATTTTTTTATCAAATGGTTTTACAAATGAATCTTTTGCCTTGCAGCCCTTTCCTTCAAATTTTCAAAACTTTGAAATTTTTGAATGATTTGGTTTTTCATCAAGTTCATCCAATGAACATGTACTTTTGTAGAAGGGGGCATGGTTTTGTTGTACAAAGTTTTTGAAATCAATTGTATGATTTTATGCCTTCCTTTTGATTTTTTTAAAAAAAATGTACTTTAAACACTTGATTCCTTTAGTTTACAATGACATTAACATAGTATCCAAATTATTTTAAATATTTTTATTAACTTAAAAAGACATCATTTTATCTATTGGCATACAACAATCCACTATAATGTAAGATAAACAAAAATCCAAAGTTGTCCTTTGTAGACACTTTTTTTGGTACCCCAATCGTGAAGGGACCCATGTAAGTACCTATTAGGTTAACATACCTACCCAACCTAACTTAGGTATCTTGAGGGCGAAACCTAGTGTAAAGTTTGGGATCTACATGTGTTAAACAACCATTTTTATAAGGGATAATAAATAATTATCCAGCCTATTTTTATCACCTTATTATTATCTAATTTTTTTAATATATACATATTAAAGCCACCCTATATGAATTATCATTTACTATTTCAGATTATTACATACCTTATATTATAATTAAATTGATTATTTGAATAAAATGTACCTTAATTTTGATTAATTGATTTATAAAATTTACCCAATAACCAATATATTGCACCCAATATTTTTACTTGCATATTTTCCATTTTCTTTCCTAGTGTCCTCCCTAGGCAATGTATTCAAGCACTAGAAGAAATTTGAAAAGAAATGATTATAATTTTAGTTGCAAAAAATAAAATTTTAGTCAAAACAAACACATGTGACTATAAGTTACCTTGCAGTTGCCCTAGACAAGTGGCAAAAGACAACTAGTGACACAAAATTCCATGTAGCATGTATATTCACATTGGTAGCTGCATATCAGTTGGGACTATAAAGATTTTTGACCCATTAAGTAGTTGTAGGATTATGCGACTACATATATGGCTACATAAAATATTGAGCAACATTTTAAAAATTAATTAAATTTAATTGATATAATATAATTTTAAAATCCACATATATTAAAAATTTATATTTATAAAAATAATGCAACATAATAATTCATATAAAATTGGTAATTTCATTATTTTTCATCCTTTGAGTTGTTCACATGTCTCATTACTTAGTAAGCTAGGCTAAAAAGCTAATTTAAGTAGCTAGGTAGGCCACCTAGTTTAATCACATTTAAGAAAAATATAATAATTTTTAAATATCTATTACAATATTTATGATGCAAAATATTATTCTATATTTTTAGTTTTAATTGAAAAATATTTTGTAATGCTAGATAATTAATGAATTGATGGAATTTTATGTTTGTATTTTTACAAAATATAAAATTTAGTAAAAACTGATAAAAGTCTTATGATCAAATAAATGATATATGATTATGAATATAATATGTTGTGATTTTACCAATAAAATTAATTTGCATGTATAATATATAATTAAATAATAATGATATATAATATTTGTAAACATATCATAATTCAAATATATTTAATACACATTAACTAATTTTTATAATTAATGTCAATAAACAATACAAAACATCATCAATAAATAATTAGACACAAGTTGATTATCAAGCACATATTGTAATTCCAAAGATGCCACATATGTTTTAATCATCAAGGTAATGTAAATGGAAAAATTATAGGGCCACAATTTTCTTAAAACTATGGTTAGTTCCAAAAGCAAAGAAAATTTTCATCCATTCAAGGATCCATTCAACATTGGATGAAATATTTGCATTTTCATTTTATTTGTCCATCCAAACATGCAATATTCACAAACTATAGTTGCACTTGTGATTTCATTTCATTATATCAACATTGTAATCACATATGTGACTACAATAGTTGCATATGTGACTACACACATTTACAACTGAAATGACATGTAGGATTAACCTAAATGTAGTTTAAAAATAGTTGATTTGGACATTAATTGCATCTATAGAAGTAACCATATGGTTGCAATGAACAAGATTTCTTGTAGTGTAACCTACTTACTAGGCCAATGTGCCTATTTAGTAGCTAACCTAGCCTACCTATTGAAGTTAACCTACCTGTGAAGCTAATGTACCTACTTAACATAACCTATTTATTTAGCTAACTTGCACCTACTAGGCTAGCATTCCTGCCAACCTAACTTAACCTACCTACCTTGTTTAAACTATTGCCTAGCCTAACATACCTACCAACTAAACTAGCATACCTATTTAAATTTAATGTATTTACTGACTAGTTTAGCAATCCTACCTAGGTTAAGTTAAGCTAGGTGAGTAGGTAATTAAATTATTTTGGACTAGGTATGTAGATAAATTAGTTACATAGGTTATTTGGTTAGATTCGGTAGGTAACTAGGTTAGGATAGGCATTGGCCAATGTAGGTATTAAGCTAGTAGGTAATAACTAAATGGGTAGATGGTATTTACCTACCTACAAGTTCCTTCCTAAATATCTACCTACATCTTATTTAACTACCTATTTTTTACCTTTTTTTAACATATTAATCAATCAAATAAGAAGATGTGAAATAAACAACGTTCATTTAATAATAGGTTAACAAAATTTTAACATATGGGGTGAATGTGCCATGCTACAAAAATTGTCATAGTTTGACAATTTTCAATACCTATGGAACTTTGATATATCATGGTGGATGTTTGGAAAACATTTTGTTACAAATTTTTTGAATTAATGGTGGTTTACATCCCGTTATATCATTGTATCATGAAATTGAAGCAAATATGAACAATACAATTAGTAAATGGAAGACATTTTCATTTCAAAACAGCCTTGTCACAATGTTACAATTGTTAAAAAAGACTATGAAGAACTAGATTCAATGGTAGTTTGTTAGTGAAATTTTGCACGTGCAAAAAAAAAATGATTAAAAAAAAACCTTCTTCACAAAAAAAATTCAATTTATTTTCAAGTTGTGAAGTTCAAATCAGATTTTTAAAAACATATGTTAATACATTATGGTATAATAATGATGATAATTGTGATTTTTTTGACTTGGAAAATGTTTTTCCATTGAAGATTTAGTTGGGATGAATGTTGTTTTTACGATTTTAGATTAAAAAAAAAGATTTTCAAAATTAATAAAAAATTATAATGTGCTGTCAAATAACAGTTCTAAATTAATGTTTGTAAAATTATCAGTGTAGTTTTACATAATGATATAACTACCATTCAATTACATACTAATGGGTTTAATAACTTATAAATTTATGTTTAAAGTTCAAATTAACTAGATGTGGTTTCTAAAAAAATTCAAGGTGAGAGAAACCTTATCTATTACTACTTTTTATAGTATATGTAGTCCTAGTTTTCCTTAAAATTGTCTACACCATACCATGCATCTACCTTATAAATGTGTGGGGCATTGGTTAAAATTTGGTTTTTCATTGTAACAATGAGGAGTTCAAGTCATTATACATGCTTAGGGGACCAGTCTAACTTAGGGCTAATGAGAGAAAGCATGGTTAGGTGTCTCAAAAATGGCATTTGAGAGTCCATAATCTAACATTAGAGATTTTTTTGCAATTTTAACATTATCAAACTATAAATCTTATAATTATACCCTATTTTTAAAATCATAAATACTAATAAACCAACCTATGAATATCTTTAAACATGTGATTGATAAAAAAATCCATGCAAAAAATTAAAAAATTAAATGTGAAATGGACTTTTAAGGATAAAATTTATAACAATCACATCATTTAAAATTTTTAAAAATAAAAAATATATACATTAGGAAAGTTTCAATGCACTTCACTAATCAATTTTTCATTTGATGATGCTTTATTTTTCAATTTTTATTTTGACACTACTTTGACATTTTTTTTGAGTCCACATTTTTCATTTCTTTGTGTGTCAAGTGTAGTGTTATCATTTCAAAACTCCATTACAAGTTCATAATCTTTTTTGAATTCATCCAATTTTTTATGATGATTCCCATTAAAGTCTATGACAACATGAATAATTAAAATTTTGACAATGTTAATTTTGAATATGGCTTAAAATTTTACATTTGTATGTAATCCAAAATAATTACAAGTGTGAATCCAAACAGTCCCCCTATTCATGTTTTCACCTTAACTTAGACTAGGTGATCAACCTAAGCAAGGTATGTTCGAGTGGGCAAGTAGATGGTGGGAGGTGGGTAAATAGGTTAGCACCAAATAGATCGAGTTAGGCTAGGTTACTTGTAGAAGCCACATGTCTCTTTATAATCATATATCCATCATGTGTAGTCATATGTGTAATCATATGTTCAATCATATATGTAATTATGTGTTCAACATGCCAAAATTATAAAAATCATGGAATGGTGTTTACAACTATGACCAATGATAAGTTTGATTTGATTACATAGTCATGTAGTCATATCTAATCATTCATGGCAAATACATTTACAAATGCAGTCATATATGTAGTCATAAAATTAGGGTTTTGATGTAGTGATTATGGGAACATCGAGATAAATTTGAAATGAATATAATAAGTATGAAAACTCAAAAACATTTAAAAGACAATTTAACCAATTTTTTTCCTTATTTAAAATATGTTTAAAAAGACTTGAAATGTATGCAAATAATTTTTTTATGATTATTTTTAAAAATATATCTTTACATTACACCAATATGTGTCCAAATTCATTATGTGTTTCATTAGATTTAGAATGAAATTCGACAAATTTACCATGGTGAAAGTGGCTAACTACTTAGTAAATAGGGATCAATTGTTATGGGCCAAAGAATTCATTAATAGCTAATTGACCTCATCAATAATTAACCAAATTCACTAATTATTATATTGTTAATAATTATTCATTAATAATTAAATCATCAAAAATAAATTCATTAATAAAAAAATTCCAAACCTAGGTTAAACATTTAAGAACCTTCATTAGGCTACCTAGCCTAAAACTAACAACCTAGCCCACTTAACCATTTAGCCCACCAACATAAGGTACAAATGTGAAGGTTTGAACCCTTCACCTCCTTTCACCACCATGTGTAAGGAATGAGTTTTTAACCATTGAACCGCTATTTAAATGAATGATATGTTTTTAACGTCACATGATATTATGCACATTCTTTTCTACCCTAGGCAATTCTTTGCAATTCTTGACAATCTATGGTTATTATACCATAGGCAATTCTAAGTTATTTTATCATAAGCTATTGTTGGCTATTATTGGCTATTGTTGGTTATTCTATTATAAGTTATTCTATCCTATAGGATTTGTAGGCAGTAAGTTATTTTGGGTTATTATATCTTAGGTTATTACTGGTTATTTTAAGTTATTTACCATTAGCTATTATTGGTTATTTTAAGCTATTTTATTTTAGGTTATTTTCAACCATTTTATCATATGTTATTATTGGCTATTTTAAACTATTTTACCTTAATAGGTTATTTTTATATATTTTATTGTAAGTTATTTAAAGTTATTTTAATTTAGGTTATTTTTGGCTATTTCATCATTATCTATTGTTGGTTATTATAAATTATTCTTTTAAAAAATATTTCTGGTTAGTATATCATAAGCTATTTTTTATCATTTTAAATTAATTTACCCTAAATTATGTTTTTAAATTTTATTGTAAATTATTCTTGGTTGTATACTATAGGTTATTTTTGGATTTTTTTATTGTAAACTATTAATGGCTATTCTAAGTTATTTTACCATAATTAATTTTTTGTTATTTTATTATAGGTTATTTTAGGTTATTCACCAAAAAATATTTTTGGTAATTCTATCATAGGCTATTTTTGGTTATTTTAAATTTTTTTTGGCTATTCTATCATAGGCTTTCGTTAAATATTTCAGGCTATTTACCATAGGTTATTATTTTTTATTATGGTGTAGGTTATTCCTTATTGTCTCTAGTTATTTTAATTATTCTACTTTAGGTTATTCCACTTTATATTATTATGTGCAATATTTTTATATGTTAAAAATGATTATACCTTATGATAAATCAATTTATATTGACATAAAGTATAATGACTTAGAATAGCTTAAAATATGACTTGAAATAACATGATATAATAGTTTAAAATAAAATAACTTAAGGTATAACTGAGGGATGGTTAAATAATTTAGTTTTAAATAACATAAAATGGGAAAATCTATAATAAATTAAAATATAACCTATGATAACTTATAATAACTTGAGGTATAATTTAAAATAATTTAGGTTAGCTTAAAATAACATAGGGTATAACATAAAATAATTTAGATATTTGAAACAACAACATATAATTATATTCATTTATGATATTAAATTATAATAGTGAATTAATTCAACTAATAGTAAAACATAATGCTTACATAATGACTTTATAATGAAATAACTTTAAGCAAGGTGAAATTAGTAATGTGACGTGCCCCCAAACTTGACAAGGGACCCAAAGGTGGGTCCTAGAGTGAAATGTCGGAAGAAAAATAGAATTGGGGCACGTTCCCTAACTTGTAACACTTTGGGGGTAGGAAGGTGTGCTAGAATTCTAGGATGGGACTAGGACAAACTCACAAGTGAGAGTTCAAAATGATATCAACCTACACAAATAAAGAAAGAGGGCGGTTAGTGTAAATCGAATGGAAGTGGAGTAGTGGACTTAATAGGGACAACCTCAAGCACAAGCTTCACACGGCCTGCAACCTTTAGGAAGAAGCACCATTCCTTTCCCTATAAGATATTTTGTGCCTCTTCGTGGGTACTACATCCAAATGTCATTTTTCCCTGAAATTCCCAAGTGAGAGTCCCAAGATTGGGACTCTCGTTGTCTCAAAATGTTGGATGCTCATTTTTTTTTCAAATCAATTTTTTTTTGAAAGTGCAAGGACAATATTTTATCACCTTTCAAAATATCTTTCCAATGGTGTATAACACGCTCCAATTGGACCTCATTTGACCCCTACTTTCAAAGGGTTTGTGGTCGGGAGTCAAATTTTCAATTTGATTCCTACCCCTTCTTTTGATCATAATTCATGCAAATCAAGTCTAAATGAACAATGTGAGGGCATTTTAAGCATCTACACTTCAATATATTTTTAATGGTATCCTAGGGGCCCAATTTGGTGTTTGTTTGCCTTTCCAACCAAGGCTTTGAACATTTGCAACTTTTGCACAAATGCGACTCCCAAAGTGGGAGTGCACTTGGAAGTCATTGGGCTTCATCCCTTGCATTCTTTCCCATTTGTGAAAGTGTGTTTCACACCTAAGCACACTCTCGGCCTCATGGGCCTTTGCACTTCACACTTTGTCACAAACCCAATGTTAGGGTTGCAACATAATGTGTAGTGAACCTATTTCAATTTTTAGGTCTCATACTGATTTAAATTAATGAACTGCACCTCATTTTTGTACATGTGTTATTATATAATAACATAATATCAAATTTTTATGAATCATAAAAATCTTTTAAAAAATTTAATCAATTTGTAATCATCAAATTAATAACATTTTATTTTAAGGATTCAATTATTGCAATAGGTTTTTAATTAATTAATTTGGATTTACATCCCCTATCCTTGAATCAAAAACCTTTAGGTTGATGTTGTTGTACACAAATCATTGATTTAGTGGGCATCCATTTAATATACAATGCATACATGACAATGAACATGTAAATGGGCATACATGCTGTAATGTGTGATGTTTCACTTTTATCATTCACAAAGTTAACCATGTGGTACAAGAAAAGTTACATGCATTCCAATGTTTTTTCCATGTTGCCCAATTGGTTATTTAATGGTTTTTGTAGTGTTGCAACCATAACATTAGGTTTGCAACTAAATGTAGAGTGCAAGGACACATGATGTCAAAAGAGTGTGTTTGAGAATGAAACACACCTTCATAAGTGGGGGATAATGTAAGAGATTGAGCCCAATGATTCCCAAATGCATTTGCACTTTGGGAGTTGCATTTCATGTGAGAATTTTAAATATTCAGAACCTTGGTTGAAAAGGTAAACAAACACCAATTAGGCCCTTAGGATGCCATTGTAAAGGTCTTAAAGTTTAGATGCCTATAGTGTTCTTGCATGGTTCATTTACACATAAAATGCATGAGTTATGGTCAAAAGAAAGGTTGAGAGTTAATTGGGAATTTGATTCCCAACCACAAATCCCCTTAAAGCAAGGATCATTAATTGAGGCTTATACTACATTGTTAGAATTTTTTTTTTGAAGGCTATAACATATTGCCTTTGCATGTTGAAAAAAACTTGATTTGAAGAAGATATGAATGTTTAAAGTTTCGAGATAACTAAAGTCCCAATTTTGAATGACACGTTCCCAAGCTCCTTAATAGACTCAAGCGTGAGTCTGAAGTGAAAATAATGGAAGAGCAAGGAGTTGGGGGCATGTTCCTTGGCTTGTAACACGTTGGGGGTAGAGGGGCATGTTGGAGCTCCGAGATGGGACTAGGAAGAATGATAAGCACTTACTCACTCACGAGGACCTGCGAAAAACTAAGTAACAAGTTGGTTAGTGCATAGTTAGAACACTTTTGGTGTTAAGACGAGCCACGGGCAAACTCGAACTCACAAGACTCACCACGGCCTGGACTTGGGGGAAGCCACCACCTTCCCCCTTATAATGCCCTCTATACCTTTTCACGAAGCCCACATCCAAATGACATTTTTGTCTCAGGACTCAAATGAATTGGTTTTTTACAAACTAGGCAAAAAATATTTTGGTGGATATTCCATTTTTTTAAAAACTTGCCATTAACAAATTGATCTCAAACTTGGTTCCAATCGACTTTAAATTTAGTTCTAGTCCATTAGCAAGGTGGCCATATTTTTCTTATAGTACAACAAAAATGTCATTCTATGATTGGTCCTTATTAATTATACTATGCCATTTGTAGTTGATTTGGACTATTTATTATTTAGTGAATCCATTTCAAAAATCAATTTCTCAACTATAGCCATACATTGCAACTTCACTTTTGATACAACCTCTACATAAACAATTCAAGTGACAAAAGAAATAACACTAGTAATGTGGTCCCTATATTTTGCCCATATGTGTTGGCCCCCAAATTCAAATGTTATATGATCTAGTTTAGTGTTTAGATTCATGATCCATTTCATACAAATGGTTTCATGAATGTAATCCACCAACTAATTGAAATGCTAGAAAACATTTACAAAACCCAAATGTTTGATTAAAATACAACTGAAAGAGATTTGGTTTACATATGGAAATTGTTAAAATGAATCACATGCAAAGGCATCTCACAACTAGGCAAATTTGATGAGGGAATGCATTGTAGTCAACATAGGCATTAAGCAAAACAAACTAATAAGCACTTGAACATCACAAAGCTAATTTAAGTTTGTTATTACTTGGGTTATTATTCTAGAATCAAGTGCAATTTTCATCAACAAACAGTGGTATTATTCTAATACATGTTTCATTGGATTCAACATACTTAAACATCAAGTTTTTATATTGCAATTGTTCCCTTTTGTTTTGATGATTTGGGCTAATTTAATAAACTTTAAATTGCGTTTATAAAATTTGGAAAAAATAAAATAAAATTGGAACATGTTTGTAGGCCATGCCACCGTAGGAAAACTAAAAAATGTTGGACCACCATGTTTGTCCTATGCACCATACATGCTGGTTAAAAAAATAGCATGCAAAGTTTCAAATTTGAACTATAACACCATTTCAAGTACCTTGTTCAATGTATTCACACTATTTGCACCAAAACAAAAGAACTAGCTTGCCACTTCTTCTATGAGGTCCTCAAAATTAACAAGTGTAGCCAAGATCACCTTTGTTAAATTTTGGGCACTAGATCCTTTACAATGCATATAACTAAAAGTAGAACTAGGATGCAACATAATCTTGAACATAATATACATGTATGGAAATCTAAGATTAGTGATTGAGGGTAGTAACTTCATCACATGTTAGTGCCACAATTTGGCCCCATGAATAGCAATTTTACTAGCTGCTAATATATGATTTTGGAAATGCTTAACAATTTCCCACCTTGCCATGTCAATCTAGTGTTTCTTTAGGTTGTTTTTAAATTTTAAAAAGTCGTAGAAATGTCTAAAATCCTCATAGTTGGTCATGGGTTTCCCTTTGCTAAATAACATGAAAATTGATGCAAATTGAATCACCTTCTTTCTATTTTTTTTATCATTCCCAACTTGAACTTGGTACTCAACAAATGGAAATATAGTTCATTGACACAATGACATATATGTTGTTTCATTTTTGGCATGAACACATTTCAAATCCATCACCCTGGCCCCTTCTTCATTCTTCCTTTTCTTAGCACGTTTATCAATAGAATCTCATTTTGGGACCAATGGTTTCCGCTTGTGTGTATCTTGGTGTGAACTTTGCATTTGATTTTTGAAAGATTTCCATCAACATCAAATATAGGTTCTTCCCATGGCATTTTCATTGACCATGCATTGTCAAACTTCCAAATTACATCCATGGCTTTGGTTGCTTTTTAGGTTTTTTCTTAACACTGATAAATGGTGTAGAAAAGGCATGTGCACCTATATGTGAAAAGCTTCAACATTATTTGGACATAGGTTTGTATTAAGGGTGAAAACTTGGACATTAAAATAAAAAATGACTTGATCAAAAGCATTTAAGGTTTTAGGTTTAAACAACATTAGACCTCTGAATTTTCCATATCTACTAGATTCCACTCCATGAGGTAATGAAAGAAGTCTAGGCTCTTGGAAATGGGTTGGCTTCTTCTCAAAAGAATTCTTGAATTTGAAATTAAAAGGTGGGGCAATTTTGGGTGCTATGATCCATCTACAAATTGACAAAGGTAACAAAGCTTTCATAAATCACAACTTGATTATAAAAAAAGATTAGAAATGAAACATGAAGATGAACATACAATAGGATCAATTAAAAAGAGGTTTAGGTTTTGCACTTCTTTAATAATTTTCATTATCGTTCAATTTTGGAATCTACAAGATTTGAAACAAATCAACAAGGTTCCTAGTTGTAGCTTATTGTTGAAACCTTTAGGTTCTAATGGTCAAAAATTGACTCCCAAGTGTTAACTCTATGATCTTCATTAGATTTAGGGAATCACAACATGAATTGTGATCTTCAAACCCTAAACTCACCCTTTCCCCCATGATCAATCCCACGGCTAGCATACGGATATGCCAATGTAGTGTGTAATCTGCACAACTTGAAGCTTGTTGCAAGTCTAAACATCAAAGTTGGAAAAAATGTCCCCAAGCCTCAAGCTTGTTGGATTGTGAACAAACTATGGAATATGCACAATGGATACAAGATACATTGATGCAGGAGTTTTCCCTAAAAAAATGTAACAATGCTTGAGTTTACAATGGACATTGTATATGCAACAACTTGCAACATTGATGATTGATGAATGAATTAAAAAGTACTAGGTAGGGGGTTAAGGCCCAAAAATCTCAAGGTACCAAAGCTAAAATTGATATCAAGAGGCTAGAACACCCAAAAAACTCAAAGTACCAAAGTTAATAGACCATGGAGAACAACTAACAATTAATAAACTTCAAAATAATGAAGTGACATGGGATGGAAAGGTAAAAGTTCTACATGCGAAATGGATAGTTAAATATTCATCATTTCGTTCCTTCACATAAAATTTGGGCCATAGATAGCAATTTGTACCTTCTACCATGGATATGCCCTAAGCAACAAGTGGCTAACCCATATTTTCATGGTGATGAAATCACATGATGATCCAATGACCTTATAGCATATGACCTTTTTTTTCCCCCATTTTCCCTAATGTAGTTCTTGTGGACCCCTCCAACCAGTAGATAAGTATGATAGGTCCAAAGTGTCCCCTTCAAAACTTGGTCACCTTCTTTTGACATCAAGTTTCAAACACGGTTCAAAAGATGCAAGCATCCAAACTTAAAATAAATAGTAGTAGTGGGGTTGGCTATCTCTTAACTTTCACCCCTTGTTGACATACCTCCCAATCCAATTGCCAACTTGTTACACTCCAACTCCATTGGTAGTTGAGGGAGACTCTCAATTATCACCTTGCACATTTAGAGATTTGGCCTTTTGCAATTCAAATGAGACTTATGTCGTTCCATTTTCAATTCCATTTTTTCTTTATATTGGAGCATTATAGGGGATTAAATTTGAAATGTTTGATTTGTCATTTCTGAATGCCTTTTTAGAGTGAAAAAGTTAAAAATTGTGTAATTATTAGGTTCTTGCCTTTAGTGTGTACCATTTGATATAGAAGAAGAAGGGTCTATATTTAGACCCTTTCCTCATGATTTGAGGCTCTTGTCACGAGGCTGGCAGTCGAAATTGTGAAAGGGTATAAAGATCAATGCTTTGCTTGGATAAAGACCCTTCAAATTTTGTGTGTGTTGACTTAGTTTAAACTTGAAAGAAACAACAATACAAATATAAATAAAAAAGAGGTACCTTCCAAATTATGGAAGGATTGTCTTGGAAGTGAGAGACCACCCTGTGTTAGATTTCGCTCTAAAACGATCCTCAAAATACACTTGGGAAAAAATATGTTATTCATAGAGAAAAATCACATAGGTGAACATATAACAATGCGTAGCCATCAATGGACAAAAGTGGCCATTTTGATCCCTGTATAAGGCGTCAGGCCTGTCTATCATCAAATTTCAAAACATGTCTTTCAAGTTCTGGCCCTAAAGCAAAGGGTTATGAATCCACAGGTCGTTGGCTCTGCTGCCCGCTTTGGTGTTCACCACTATGGCGCACAGTTTCAGGTTGAATGGAGGGAAAAATGTTGTAGAACCCCTTGTGGGGGAAGGGTGGGAAACAGATTGTTTCAAGTTGCATGGAGATTCAACCATTGGATCTGAACGGGGTCTTATGCTGTAGACTGTTGTGTTGCAGATGGCCTGACAGCCCTTCACGGTTTAAGGCATGGATAGCACCTGCAGATTTCTGATGCATTCAAAATGTAGTTTGGGGTTGGGTTGGGGTCAATTCCACCGCGCCCCATTTGGACTCTGGAGGGGTCTAAAGCACTGACATGGGCCAGCAGTACTACATACAGGTTTTCAAAGAGGTCGAAAGTGGAGTGATGGTAGGTATGCGGCTGCTGTCCATGAATGGAGTTGGCATATTGTAGAGCCATTTAACATGCCAGTTCAATTGCTTCTGCTGCCAGGCTTATGTTGTGTCATACAAAATATTTAGAAGAATGGGCGTTTCCCAATATATCATAGGCCTTGCCCACATGGGTTTAAATTTTTTTAACGGTGGGGAAAAACAAAACAGCCACCACCACCAACAAGAAAGGTTGGAACATTGCGAGTTGCATCATTGCCCTGGTCAGTAAACCCATCCTCACGAATCATGATTAGCTCATCTTTGATCATGGCTGGGGGTGGTGATCAATTTTTCTTGGGGAGAAAATTGAAAGAACCTTCAATTAAACTCTGCAAAACCCAAGTCGTTACATGCGCTTCAAAGGGCAATGAAATTTAGCAGGCTTTTGTCAGGAATCTCCTGACTCCTAATGAAGTGGTTCTCATCTTCCTTCATTCCTCCTGCTTTGTCTAAACATGTGCTTACTAGATATGGGACTCATGAGTAGCCTTTTCTTTTCGCTGGCTATATATAGCCAAAAAGACATATTAGAAATTATGAAGTCTAAATTCAAATGCTTTTAAAAGATTTTCAATAGGCCAAACTCGACTAAAATATGAGAAAAATCGCCAATTCTCTATACATGGTTCAACTATGTAGCAAAAAGATATGGAAAGACGTATTAAAAATTTTACTTTCATATTTATCTTGTAGCCAAATGTGGTTAAATCTTCATGTGGATCATCGCCACTTTCGCTATATCACAAAATTGACAAAAGAAACACTGCTCACGAGTTGTTGAAGCTAGTAGACGGCCAGGGCCCAGGCTACTTGAGACTGTGAGAGTCCATTAACTGACATAAACCATGCAGTCCACACACATACCAAAAAATATGGCTCCACTAATGAGATCAGTGTAACTGCCACCATGGCTAAATTATTTTTTCTTTGGCTGGACTCGTATTCCGCACCCGAAACCAGATACCATATGTGTGTAGGTAATGCAACGGCCAGAATGCTAAAAACTTACTACAGCAATTATTTAATGTGAAGAGTTTATAGTCCCAGTGAAGGCCATACTTTTTGGGATTGGCAGCAATTGAAGTCACTGATTCCTTTGTTGGTAAAATCACACAGCCATGTGCCTCTGATTGGGTTTCTATTTACTTAATACATGGAGTCAATTTGACTAAACTATGCGTAATGTGCAGTGAGCTCACGCAATTCCTTCCTAGAGATATTTATTAAACATTCTGACTCATCCTTACAGTCGCTCTCATAGGTGTAAGTACATGCTTAACTGACCTAGTAATGTGCGCCACCTTATTTCCAAGGAGTAGAGACTATAACGTGTGTATTGGATGTAGGCCGGGATCAGTGCTGTTTTTAGAAAACAATTTGGCAGCGAAAATAGCGATTGTCCATAGGAGATGTAGAAAAAGTGACAATCATCCACAAGAAGATTTAGCCCAAATAATTTAGATATAAACCAGATATGAAGCAAAAAATTATAATCATCCTTCAAATATGTTTCTGGCAACTTATTATTGGAAGAAAATATAGCAGTCCGGTCAATTTTCCATTTTTTTTTACCTCTGACCTCAGAAAATACGACAAAAATAATTTCATTTTCGAATTTTTCATTTTTAATTTCGCCAGTAAAGAAAAGGCTGGTCTGAATGCTTGTAATATGATAGGAGTTGAGGTCTGGAGTTTTGTCAGGGAAAATGGTAGAAGAACTAATCTGTGAATATCCCCAGATCCCCAGTATGGAAAAAAGCGCCTGCATCTCTGCAACTTGAGCATGTGAAGTGCCGGTCTTACAAGTTTATTGATTCATAAAGCATCAAGAGAAAAATTTCCTAAGACCATTTGGAGGGCACCTTATAGGTATAAGTCCTCCTAAAAAGAGCTGGGATCATATGCCTACTTCTAGGTGTAAGAACTGGTGTTTTTTTTTCTGGCAAACTGGGGTGAAATTTCACCCTCTGCTGGGGAGGCGCAAACACGACAACAGGAGTTTTTCGCCAGACACTGTTATTCTATGAGGTTTAAGGTGCCAGGTTGCATCCAGTGTCAATGGAATTTTGCCAGATTTTCACTGTTTAGAGCAGTTTTTCTGGTAAATTTCTACTGTTTTGACAGTTTTCTCAAATCTTTTCGTCATTAAAGCTAAATTTGTGCGATGATCACCACTCATGCTAAATCTCTTGTGGGATGATTGTCACTGGTGCCACATCACAAAAATGAAAAAAGAACCCCCGGTAAGAACCCTCCCACTACTATGCCTTGTAATCTACATATGTTTAGGTTGATGTCTGTGTTATGCTTTATACTGCCAAAAGTCCATGGGTCTTGAGATTCCAAAAATTTGGGGTTGAACTTGGCCTAGGCCCTTTATTTTGGGAATTCCCCACACCCCACCCTGGGGGTTTACCCTACACAAAACTATGACTATAAGGGCGACTTTAGATGAGGGTCCAACGTCCAGGGACTGATGAATTCAAGCAATCTTATTGGTCAAAAGCTTTAAATTGGTCCCAAGGCCTTTAGATGAGGATTGAAGACCAAAAAGTGGCAAATTGGCTAAACCTACATGGCACCTGTTTTGAAGGGAAAATAATTGGTTTGGACCAAAAAACAGAGCTAAAAGAAGAGCTCTTGATTTGGAGAACCAAGAAACAGGCTAGGGACGAAGGTACAGTCCAACTCAAGGATTCAATTTGCTTCAAATCAGTCCAAATTGGTTCTTGGGAAATTGGACCTTGGACCCTTGTCTAAAGTGGGCCTAAGAATCACCATAAAACTAAGGCAGCTTCCCAGCTTGACGCCAGCTCCAGTTATTTGAGCAGTTCTTCAAAGCCATTGAAATTTGAATGATGTTTGTCTTGTCACCCACATTTGGTCTTATTTTACTTGTTGAGGATAATAATTAGCTTATATCCAAATGCCTCTTAAGAGCTTCATGGACTGTCCATCTTTCAAACCAAAGTGAAATTTGCATTGCCTTGAGGGTGAACTTTGAAGACTCCCTCATCACTAATCGCACTCAATTCCCGGCATACCTTGAATTATAATGTACTATGGAATGGGTGGCTACGAGCCTGTTCCGTTATATCAACAGGAACAGCTGATTTATCCTAAGGAGCTAAAGCTGGCGTCAAGCTGGGAAGCTGCCTCATCTAGGACCCTTAGCTGATTTAACATCTTCCCCTGATCTCACTCGTACCTTATTGTACAGGTCTTGGCAGTCTAGATCAAGATTGATTGATTGTTTGCAATGGTAACTTACAACCAGTGTTTTATTTTTGGGCGCAATTTCTCAACCTGGCAACAAAAGAAAAAGGCCTTGCGACACAGACAAGGCTTTTTTTTGAGGAAAAATGGTCCACTGTCGCCACATTATGAGGGGAAAAAACTTGAAGTTGCAAAAATATAGCATGATTCCTAAACTTTTTACTTTTCTCTCTGACCTGTGGCTAAATCTGGTTAAGTCCTGTTGTGGATGATAGGGAACCCACATACCTCACAAATTCGAAAGCAAAAACACTGCTACCACCCAAAATTTGGCAACACAAAGGATTTATCCAAACAAAATCGAAACAACCCAGCTTCACATGTGCGTTAGAATCCAAACATGGGTTTTATTTGAATGCCACTCATGAATCATGAATCATGATGTGATCTATAGAGCATACAAAAAAATAGCAAACAACAGTTGTAATGTGCGTTGACTATTGGACAATTCAGTAGGAGATATTGTTTGCAACATTGGGGAAATGTAACTACAGAATAGGACCTCAACTCAGTATTGTGCATTTTACACTTGTTAGGCCACCTCATCACCAACACATTAAGGATTCAACGTGTGTTACTAAAGAATTGAAGCTTGTCAGTATAGGTACTAGAGACCTTAGATGGTTGTGCCATGTTTTTCTTGAAGTGCTAAATTTTTTAAAATCTCAACTTTTCCTTTTTCTATGCCCAATTTTTTTCCTTTGCTCATCATTCATAGGGATTTTGAAATGTGAATGTTGTAGGGGAGGTTCCTGTATATATGGGTTCCCCAAAGGAGGGCCACCTGAGAGACTTGAGCCCAAGGGTGTTTCTGAACCTCAGGAGAACCCACCAGTACAGGAACCTCCACACATGTAAACCACTATCATTTTATAGGAATGGAGAACCTATAAAAATAGGAGAATCTCTGCCGCATAATGCCCTAGGGGTCTTCTCCAGGACGAGATCCCTCAAAGTACAGAGAGAAACAAAAAGACAGTTGTTTACAGCATTTCAAGGCTTCAAGATATGACACTGAGAGGAGGCCCTAATTCTCCCCTAGACCACAATCTAATTATTTTCATTCGTGTCCAAGAACCAAGAAATAAGCTTAGGCTACTATTGAGCTATATCTTACGTTGCCTTCCTATCTTCAAACATATCTGTACTTCTTGCAAGCTCAAATCCCCAAATTGGTGGTGTCTAGTATGTGGTCTCCAAGAGAGAAGAGAATCAGAGAATCAGTTTATAGTTAGCTACATACTGTACAGTGACATAAACTTGAACACTAATTAATTCATTTTGAAAGAGTTCAAAAAATCAGAAATTGATTGCACAAGTTGTTCAAATCCCATAAACTCTTTGGAAGATTTGTTCAGATGTCATATAATTATCCATTTTTCAATGGCACATATTCACTTGCAGTACTTCCAATTGATTTCACCCGGGCACATGAATTGAGTGCTGTATACTCCTCTATAAGCAATTTGCATTCATGTTCTGGGACCATGCATGAGACATACAGGACTTAAGTTTAGGATAGGAATACCTGTTGAAGACCATTGGCTAATTGAATATATGTGGGTAAGGTGGATATTGTAACACTAATTCACTTAGTGGCATCTCACTGTGGTAAGTTAAGCAAGTATTGTACTTAAATTTCGCCCACATAGTTCCACTTACTACATTGTCTCTTCATTTGTACATATTAGTAGTGTACATAATCCTGAACTGTTGTTCAAGTTGGGTTTTTAATTTATTGTGTGTGTTCAAATCCTAATAAATTTTTTGGAGTGTTCAAGTGAATTTTCACTAAATTTGTTTTTGTGAACCTGAGGTGGTGAAGTATATGTCGCTGTACAGTATTAGGAGCACTGTTTTTTATTTCAATTTCCTTGTGGAGTTAGGGTGGCGAGCATCCCTAGGCAGATTTGGACTTGACTGGGGACTTTATTTCAAGGAACTCTTAGGCGAAAATGTGGTGACACCCTCCCAAAATAAACAGTTTTCTATTGTTTTGAGGCTTTTTTTTAATAAAAAAGAGTATTTGCGACATAATATACAGTTTTCAGAAAACTGTGTTTCTTGCCCCACCACCCCCAAAAAAAGACTGAATACCAGCACTCACTAAGTTTTTGCAATGTGGTAGAGCAAGTACGGAGGAACCACCAACAAGGCTTGATTAGTTGAGCACAAGGAAAGTTCAAAGGAGGGAGGAGAAAAGAGGCTAATGACCATGCATTATCTACAGTTGAATAATTGTGCACAGATATTTGAGAACACACAACAATCTCAATATCAGCACTTGGTAAGTGCCAGCATGATTTAAACCAGATCAAACTGTTTTAAAACACATTAAGAAGTGCAGGTTGAATAATTTGTTGGAATAACTTTGGGGCAATTACCCAGAAACCATAAGCTCTAAGAAATAATACACTGGGGATGAGCTTTGAAATGCATTGAAGCAATCCAATTCCAGCCCTACATGGATAGTTCCAGCCTTTCTTTTGCTGGCTATATAAAAGGCAAAAAGAAAATAAATAAATTAAAGGGTCTAAATCAAGTGTTTTTGGAGATTTTCAATAGCCAGAATTCGACCATATTTTAAGAGAATTTTCCAGATATCTATACATGGTTCAAGAAGGGTAATCCAAAGATATAGAAGGTTTTTATTTTTATTTTTTCGTATTTTCTTGTAGCAAAATTTGGCTACATTACAAAATTGACCCAAAAGCAAACATTGGAAGGAACTGCCAGGCTACTTTACACCCAGGGGCTGCACAAGGATTAATGTCTTCCCAGAGTTTGGGGCACTTACTGCCATCCTACTAAGTTGCGACAAACTCTTGTGCCAATTGACGATTAATTCCTGCATGCAACTTTAAATACATGTATATGGGGTTGTTTGTGGTATTCTTCTTGGACCTATATGTGTGATAAGAAAGCTCAGACCGATTACAACTGATGTATTGCACTTGGCCTTGGATGAGAAGGAAACTGAGTGCTGAAATGACTTGGATGCAAAATTTAGAGAACTTAAAATGATTATTTGGACAACATATTTTGATATTGGTGGCATGATATATCGTGATTGCTGTGACTTTGACACCATCTGGACTACCTTCAGCGAATGAACCACAATAATGACTGTTTGCTTCAAAGCAACATCTGCATACACAAAAATTGCACAAGAAAATCTGCCTAACTGCCAGACCAGTACCCAAGATGTCTAAGCTGAGCACGCCAGAAAGGGGGATAAGGAGTCCACATTCAGAAGCCTAATCTAGCACCAGGTGGCCACATTAGTATAAGAATATGCTCCAAACATAGCTACTGACAGTTGAGCGTTACCAATAACGTAATATGCTATATTCCATAGTGACAAGTTATCAGTCATCAAATTCTTATCGATGTTTTTTTTTTCCTGTCAAAGATTAGTCAGACATGGGTGGCCAGGCCAGAGTGAACCGGCACCCACCAATGCACAAATGTGGATGGATGGTGCACTGATGGGTGCATCTTTTTGGTCCCTCCCTCTCCCTGGGCTAACCAAGGTGGCGAACTCAAGTTGACCTTTTTATTTCCTTTCCTCAGCCAGGTTGGTTTCTTTTGTGAGAATTTTTTTTTCCTCACCCCCCACGCCTGCCCAGGTCTCATGCACCTACCTACCTTAAGACTACTTGCCTATACACCCTGGCCTCCTCCCTCCCCCACCTACTTATCTACCTGCCCACCTACCCACCCATCGGCCTACCTTCCCAATAACCTACCTACCTATGTACTTACGCACTAAATCTCCACCAAGGCAATGATGATGCAAGTCAATGAAGGTATTGCAATATACCAAGTAGGTTGCTTTGTTCTCCTTCTTACCTATCGCCCTACTAATCCTTGTAACTTTATGACTGTCAAAAACAATTCTGCAGTGACCCAACTAAGGGTACTGCAACTAAACTAGATTTCTTTTCTGTAACCCTATATCAATCCACCCATGTAACTGCTCTTGCAATACCCTCATTGAACTTCCTCACAATTATTAGATTTCAAATTTGTGTCATACCCTTAGCACAATTTGTAAAAAATATATATAAATTAATTAATCATCACGGGAATTTTTGGATGGTGCACTAGTGGGTGCTAGGTCACTCAAGCTAGGTGGCTAGTTTAGGAGTTTTTGTCATCACTTTGGTCTTAACAAGTTATGTTGGGGCATGAAAGTAGGCATTTGATGGTGCCATGGGCAATGACAATACAACAAGGCAATAGATTAGGCTCCAGGTCCATGGTTTTTGCACAAAAGGATAGACAGTTGCCTGTTGTCGGATTCATTTGTGTGGGCACACACATAAATGAAATTTGGCATTCTAACTCATGCTGTTACACGACAAGGTGATGAATAGGAAAAGTTTTCCTCAAATTTTGAATTTACTTGATTTCGTGATAATCTCTTTGTGTACTCATGAAATTATCTCTATTCTACTATGGAAATGTGGTGTGCTATATTAGGAATGATCATCTGTGTGGAAGGATTGAGGTTCAAATTTCGAGGAGACAACTTTACCATTTATTCATATTCCTCAACAACCAAATTTCCTCAAATGCCAACCCATGTGAAATGTTTTAAAATTTTTGGAAAGTTTTGACGATGGATTAAAAATAGAGCTAATTAAGAAAAAGGTAACCCAATTTTCTCAACTACCAAACATTAATGTTGGTTTAGTATTTCAAATTTTTCATTTTTCAACTACCATATTCAATTTACAACTATACATGTTAAATATAAATGTTTTTTGAACACATTTGAACCAAAGTGTTGAAATGTGTTGTAAAATTTAAAATTTTCAATTTTAATTCCTTTTGTTCTTTGAATCATCAATATCAAAATCCTTTCCAATTTTAAGAAAGAATGATGGACTCTATTACAAGGAATTCTAGTATCCATTCCAACACATATTTTTACAACATGTGTACAAATCAACCATTTTTGTGATTGGCGATGCAACTATTTTTCGTGGCACCATTGTAAAAATGACTTGTAATCGCATATTCAACTACAAAGGGATTTGAAGTTGCATATGCAACCATGATTTGTGAATAATATCAGTTTGGATGAAAATGAAGATGAAAAGTGCAATCATATCATTAATTTTTAATGACATCCAAAAATAGATGAAAATGTAATTGTTTTTGCAACTCATGATGTGGTTCATGGGCCACACACATCACATGGCATCTTATGCAACTTGAATTATGACTATAGATTCTAATTGCAAATTTACATATAACTAAATGTAAAAAAAATTGAATTAAAAAATGAAATTGCAAGATTTGGTGGTCTCATTTTTTTCTTTAGTGTTTTCTAATGAATTAAGTGTTAGATGTGTAATAGAACACATATTTAATTAATGTAAGACTTTACAAAAGTCCAAAAATCCAAACCAACAATTTACAATGTTAAATTTTTTGAATTTTTCAACTACAAATGACCTAGTGGCCACTAGGACCACAAGGAAAAGCTTTTAAAAAAATACAATTTACATGCAATGTCTACAAATTAAACTTTTAAGACACCATGGCAATTTTTTTAAAAGAAAACACAATTTTTTTGGAAAAGGATGTAATCAAATTCAATTTAAGTATATCACATTAACCATGCCTATAACAAGAGGAAAAGTAGTATTAGGGTTTGGTAGGAATCTGAAATTCCATAAAACCAATGCAAGTGGCATAAATGGACCATTACTTGCAATTTCTAGCATAATATGATTTTGTGTAGGTGTGAACATGTTTTTTTCTCAAATAATAAATGGGATTCTTGGATTGGTGATTTGAATTTTTTTTATAGTTATTTTGAAGGAATTTTAAAAATTCATTTTAATTGCCATTTAAGTTGGATAAAATTTTTACACATTATTTGAAAGTGCATTTCATTTCAAGTTGTTAATATTGTGTTGAAACTAAAGTGCCATGAATCCACAAGAAGGTTTAGCCAAATTTCATTGGAAAAAATCAAAAATTTCATAAACATCCTTTTATATTTTGGTTACCTACTTGAATCATGTATAAAAATCTAGCAACCTTTCTTAAATTTTAGTCAATTTTTAGCTATTGAAAATATCCAAGAAAATGGCATTAACGCTTTTAAATTTCAATTTAACTAGGGAAATTATATGGTTAATATAAGAGCTTTTATTATATTTATATTATAATTTATTATGATCCATTTATAAATATTATATGTGTTAAATTATATATCACATGTATTTAAATTAATTTCTATTAGGAAGTATGATATATCAAAAGAAAAATTGTATTTTTAATATAATTTTAAAAATCAACCAAGGGTTTAAGATATGAAAAAAATAATTTTATTTATTTTATATTATCCATTTATAAATCATGTGGTTGAATTTATTTTTCACACAAAATGGTTATTGAAATTGTATTCAATAACAAAATGCAATTTTGTTTTTCAAATCAATTTATATTTTAAAAAGGAAACAAATATAGTTGTGTACATTATTGAAAAAAATTTAAGATTAAATTCTAATATTATTATTTGGAAAAAATCTTGATAAGATATCAAATATCAAAATGATGTTTTGTGTAATATTTTAATTGAAATAGGCTACATAGAATGCATATTATTATTTTGTCACACCAAATGGGGTGGTTTAGTGGTAAAGGATTTCATCTCCATAAAAAGTTAAACCTAAATAATGACACATGTCAACATGGTATAGGTGAGATTAATAAAATTATCAATAATATTAATACTGATATTTTAAAAACATTTTAATATTTAAATAAATATAAATAATGCGATTACATTTTTTTAGTTTAAAACTAATTGCAAAATGATGATGCATGTAAGACTTTGGTTTGGATGGATAAAACATTCATGCAAGTTGCATCTTCATGTGATTACCATTGTGACTTGGTGTCACATATTGTGTTTTGTGATTATAATTTAATGCAACTTGTCCAAGGCAACTAAGCCTTTTGCAATAGTCACATGTGGTAATATTATGGTTAAAAACTAATTTTTGATTTGCAAATTCCTTGTAGTGTTAGTCGCAAATCACCATGCCATGTTGGATGGATGAAAAGTTGATGTAAATCGCATATTGATGCAACTATCATTTTGACTAAGTGTCACATTTTGCCTTTTATAACAAAAAAATTATGCAACTTGTCCGAAGTGACTAAACACTATAGCAAGTCACATGTGTCATTTATGACTAAAAATCAATCATAAATTTAGTCTTTAACTTGTAAATTCCTTGTGTTCGAAGTTTTGAATGTTTTATCAATTTTGAAACATCATCAATTTGCATCAAATTTTGAGCATTGAAACTTTGCAATTAGTGAAACCTATTTCAAATGAAAAATAAATAATCCTTATTATGTGTTCTTTGTCATTTTTCAAATATATTAAATTGCAATTTTAAGTAACATGTTCACCCCCTTAAATGGTTTTTTAGAATGTGAATGTAGCTTGGATTTGATTCAAAAAACAAATAGACAATCCAACTGATTATGTTCCCATTGCGATTTTTCTAAAATATGAGGTTACAATTTTTGAGCATTGGCCATCCCCCTTGTAATTCTTTTTATTAATGTTTGCACCCAACTTTAAGTTGACATTATGTTTATTAGAAATCATTATGATAGGATGATGTGACAATGTCCAAACTTGTGGGGCACATTTCTATTTGTAATTGAAAACTATGCAAATAAAAATAAAAGGTCAAACATATATTGGTTGCTAGCTTAAAATTATAATTGAATGAGTTGAATATAATAGGATTATGTTATCTTCAAAATCCAAATAAATCTAATATAGGGAATGTATTAATCATAAATATTTTAAAAATAAAATATATGTACATGAATGTTTTTGTATGAAAGTTGTTAGTAGGTTCAATCAATCAAGGAAAATAACCAACATTATTTTCTTCAATTTTTTTGGTTAGGAAATGATTTGAAACATCAAAATTCAAATTATTTTTTATTTCATTAAAGTTTCAAAGTCTATAGGGCGAACCTATCCCTGAATGGTACTAGTAGGAACCACTTCAACAAAATCCAAGGAAAGGTAGACCTAATTTAATTTGATTAAAGAAACTTAAACTGTTTAATTCTTCCTTTTAATTGCTTTGATTTGCATCACATGGGCTTCATGTTCCATTTATGTACACTATGAAAAAATTCTAGACACCTATGCAAGTTAAACAAGTAAGAAATTTGTGTTCTTGAAGTGGTTTTGACATAATATGTTCTTAAAATTCCTAACCTTGTATCATTAAATGTCAAGTTGCAACATTGTTAAAATCTTTCTTTTTAGTTCATCAATTATAGTCACTATGGTATGGCCTCAATTGTTGATTGAAACAAAAAAACAAGAATTACTACAAATTTGTAAACATGAATGTAATGGCCTTCAAGACCTTTTAGTTGTGACCTTAAAAATTGCTCAAAAAATTAAAATTATGATTGCTTTAATCCATTATCTATTAATCAAGTAAAAGATAGGACCATCTTAGTTGCTCCTAGAAATTAAAAGTGTTTTTAAAAAATGAAAAAACACATGAAATTCCTAAATTATGTTCTTGAACAAAGGAACCCAAAGTGTTATCTTCTTGAAGCTTTTTCTTTGACCACTCATTTGGAATATTAAAACCTAATTTTTTGTCAATCCAATTAGAATTTTAAAATTTACACAATTTGGGTAATCTTTTGACATAAAATTCAAAGTGAAAAGTTTTTAAAAAATGAATCCTAGGCTATCTTGAAGTTGAATGGGTTTTAAAATTTTGGGGATGTGAATTTTTAATGGTACCACCAAAGGATGGATTCACCTATAAATTGACTTAATTAATGTATTTTCCAAAAGCATTTAATGAAAGCCCTTCTTCAAATGTTTCTTAGATTTTCTTACTAAAGTTTATAGGGTCCAATAAAATGAAAGTGTGACATTTTCAATATGACTATGTGTACCACATAGTCATATTTTCACCAAACTAAAGATTTAAAGAACGTGTTCTTTGAAGACAAAAATGACATTTCAAAGGATTATGGAATTTATAATAGGGTTTAATTAAAAAAGCTTTTAAACTTTTATGATTAAAATTTGGTTAAGGTTTTAAAAATAATGGTTTTAAATACGATTTTATTATATTTCATTCCTCAACACACATTTATTTGTTATAAATAACTTGATTGGGTCCAAATTCTTTAAGGTGTACCAAAATCTTATCACAATGTCATCATTTTCTGCTTTTTTCACCTAATCCTTTTTTACCATGTCAAATCGCATTTATGGATGATTATGATGGAATCTAAAATTCTAATGGTCTAAATTATAGTCCTTCTAAATTTTTTGGCAATTTTTGATTAATTCATTTTTATGGGGATCAAAATATAGGGTAAAAAAGGATTGTAGTAAGGACTAGGCCCTTTTTGTCCTTTGTGGTACACCTTAAAGGATTTTCACCCTAATAAAATTCATTATCATTTTTTAAAAACTTTGACATTCTAGTTAAATGGCTAATCCATATTTTTGAACTTCAAAAGTTCACCACTAAAAATGAGTGTGTTATGTTCCAAAAATAATTGTATATAATTTTTCATTGTCAAGCTGTTAATCTATAATTGCTTTCCAATTGAAAAATTTAAAGTTATGTTATTCACCATATACATTTGAACACATTGATGTACATGTGAACAAATATTATCACCACTACAAAAAACTTCTCCATATCAACCCATGTCTTTGTGACTTGTGTTCAAATCAACCATTTTTGTGATGATGTTTTAATTGTATTTTGTGTCACCATGGTACAAATGATTTATATAAGTCACATATTCAACTAAAAAATGGTTTAAGTCATAAATGCAACTATGACTTGTAATTATTGTTGATTTCAATAAAAATGAAGAAAAAAATGTGTTTATATCATTTGTAAGTGGTGGCATTCAACAATAGATGAAATTAATTGTTTTTTTGACTAGTAAATGGTTCATAGCCATAGGTGATTGGATAACATGTAAAATCTTGTTCAACTTGAAATATAACTATATATTGAATAGTTGTAAATGTACATTTGCTAATGGTTAACTAGTGTTTGCAATATGTCATGTTAGCTTGGATAGTCTAAATAGCTTAAACGACCTCTAAGTACTTTAAAGAGTTGAAATAACCCTTATACGTGTAGTTCATTAGGTAGCCTAAATAGCCCAAATAACTTTTAAATAGGCCGTATGTAACCCTAAAATACCCCAAGTAGGCCAAGCCCTTAGGTACCTTAGTTAATATAAACAACCCTTAGGAACCTTTACATAGTTTAATTAATTCAAACATCCCTTAAATAATTAAGCCTTTAGGTACTCTAGTTAGTTGAGGCATGCCCTAAATAATACTACACCAAAACTTGACATTTATGACTAAGATAAATATGACTAGTGACCATTTTCTAGTCATACAGTCATATATGCCATGTTTTTGTGCCTAGTCATATTCTTGTAACCATGGATATGACTACATGACTAAAAGTCTTCATGGATATTGAGGATTACATGATTAAAAATCTCCTTCATAAACATCATATAATTATTTAATAATACACAATTTGAAACATTAAAAACTTGTGAATTAAAAGGGAAGAGAATTAGAAAAATAGACATACATATTTTGTAAACATATTATAAGTTTGTAAATGATCAAACACATAATTAGTGCACAAATAAATAACTAATACCTTATAATTTCTAGAACTTTTGCTTTAGAGTCACTAACAATTTATGTGAATTTTTGGATAATGCCTAAAAAACATTTGGGGGAAAAAATTCCCAAAAAATGGAAAACAAATTGCCAAAGTTTTTGAAACCATAAAATAAAATTACAAGTGATCCTTAGAATATGATTAGAATATTCAATTTGGGATTCTTGCACAAAGCTTTATTTAAATGAATATCTTCTTTGATTTTTTTGACATCAAATGATGAAATATATTCTTATTAACAATATCCAAGGGATTTCAAAAGAAATCCACATTCCTCAAATGGGATTGTTTTTCATGTTTCCATGTAATGGGTAGCAATGAATATAGAATTTGAACTTTATTAATTTATCAAAGTATTTGGTCATACAACTTGGAAATTTTAAATAATTTGTATTAAATCACATTGAATGAACTGAAAACAAACATTAAAAAAATGATTAAAGTTTACTATTCATAATACAATTTGATGAAATTATGAAATTAAAAAAGTACATGTGCATAAATTAATAATTATGAAAATTTAAAAACTTTAATAATTTTTATAAAATTAAAAATTTTGTAAATAATATTATATGTTTCATAGATAACATGTTTTATTTAAAAATATTTTTGATAATTACAAATAAATATAACACAACATTTATACAATTTTTATGGATTTTTTATATTTTTAAAAGGTGGGAAATATATATATAATACCAAAAAAACCATGTTGATTTTAAATATGTTTATTTACAAATTGTTTTCTAAAAAAAGAAAAAGAAATCTTCAAGATATCATTGTTATTCAAATGTATGAAATAGAGAAGATTCAAATGCATTTTTGGTCAAATTACTTAATATTTTGGTTTAAATTTTTTTATGGAAGTGAAGATCTTGGAAAAGTCTTTCAGAATGAAATTTATTTATTTTCGTTTGGACAAAATATGACAAAAATAATAATGGTCAAAGTTGGGTACTTTTGTATGGGACAAAGGGCATTGATGTGAAATAATTTTGTAAATTTATCCCATATCCTTTGTCAATGAGTTCAAGTTTGTAAACTATATATTTAGATGAAAAAGTAATAGTCTACACATAATACATGCACTAAATATACTCAAAGTGCAAATATTATTTGTGATGAACAAATAAAAAAGGCTTGTCACCAAATAATAAATAGGATCTTATTTACCTACCTCTTAGGCCTACCTACTACCTACTTACCCATTCCAACCTACCTACATACTTATGCCCATCTACCTACTTACCTATTCTTACGTACCCTATCGAATGAGGAGATTGAATTAAAATATAATATATTCCATAGGATTTACAACTAAGACACAAATAAAACTAATGGAAAAATGATCTGTCCATATTCACTACATAGTCATGTAGTCATGAATGGTATTTATAACTATAAATCTAGTCATAGGTGTAGTCATATTTGCCATGTTTTGGCATAGTGTATAACCCCTAGGTGCATAGGTATCCCTCAAATAACCAAATAGCGTAGGTAATTAACATTATGAAAAATTATGTCCATTGAAACTTCATTACCTTACAACCATAGTTTCAAAACAATTAATCTACCATTACATTATAGTTATCCCATGGAAATATGGAGAACAAAAAAATAAAATGTCACATCATAAATTTTTGGAATTCTATTATAGTTACATATTAATCCCAAAATGGACCCCTATATAGATGATTGTACACATCATATATATGGTTTTGGTCAACAATGTTTGACTTTGTTAATGTTGCACAAGAGTCACATAAGACAAATATAATACAACCAAAATAAATGGAACATTCATTATCAACTTCTATGCAACTATTTTATAACTACTATATTGGATGTTTGTGCAAATACCCAATTACTTGTTACAACAATAGGGTCCATTCAATGTTGGGGTACACATAAGGAATCTCTCACCCCAAAATCACTCTTAAACACAATTTTGAATGACCATTTTATTTATGAAATAATTTATCTAGTAGATTTTATTTTTCATTAAAAACTCACACATTTTTTATTAAAATGGTGGTGTTTTTTTGTGATTTGGATGATTAAAATATATCCTAAGTAAAGTGTCCTCAAAGGTTGGCTCAAGAATTATGTCCCATTATGCAGTTTTGGTGAAAAAAATTCAATGAGATTAGTAATATTTGTTCAAATTGCTCCATATTTTAACTACAAATGAAATCAAATATGTTTTATATGATGGCATAAATTTTTAATATGTTAAATCACCAAATTTTTGGAATTGATGCTAAAATCTTGGATTTTTTTTCATAAAAAAGGCTTCGTTAATAAAAAATTCAAATTAATTTTGTTAATGATAAAATTACATTCAAAGTTTTCAAAAGAAATATAGGAGATGTGGGTGCAAAAAAAGACATTATTTGATGTTTTTAATAGGGTTTTGACACTCCAAATGAAAGTATGTCATTTTGGAAATGTCTTATAGTCTTGCATTTGGTTTAAATCTAAATAAGACATTCAAAATTTGCTTAATTGATTTGAAACATCCATTACAACATTTATTAGTTGAAAGCCTAAACATACACATCCCCCTCTCATTGTTTAATGTCTCAAACATTCATTTTTAAAAATCTTTGCTTCAGGATTCAAAACCCAAGACGAAAAGGGCAGTCCATCATCGTTCCTATTATGGTACCCCAACCATGAATGCACCCAACAATAATACTAATTTTAATCCAAGCTATCATAACTAAAAGTTAATAATTAATAGTTAACCTAAGGTATTATTTAATTTTCACAATAACAATAATAATAAAAATAATATTGATGTTATTATTATACATTAGTATATAGATTCTAGATTAATGGTTACTATTATTAATTATTAACTATTAAATGAATTATAGTAATTAGTATGTCTAGTAGATAGAGTATGTTAAAGTAGAATCACCCATCATCGATTATTGGCCAATGACTAAATAATTTTGGATATTTATTGTTTCTTGTTTATTTTGTGTGATGTAGAGCATCATGGGAATGCCAAAATAAGCTTTACATTATGTATTTCAATTCCAAAGGCAAATGAACAATATAAAAAAAACAAAAAAAAGCCAAAATCACATTTAAGTGTATTTAAATTTTTTAAGAAAAATCTTATATCTTCTTTATTTTCTTTTCGTTTTCAATGATTCTATGAGTGTGCCAAGTTAATATCTATGTTAACTATTTGAGTTTTAAAGGTAAACAAATAACACAAAAAAACCATTAAGAAGACGAATGTGTTAAAAGTGTGATGACCAAACATTGACCTTGTTTATTTTTTATAATCATATCATCCTCATATTGTGTCTTTTTTTAACCATTTAAATGGTTGGGGGTGTGTAGGTCTATTTTTTTTTTTCTGCATTTGAGAAGCAAAAAAAAATGTATTAGGATTTGAAACATTTTAAAAGCTTAAATGTTTGTTCAATGGCTTGTTTTATAGTAGTTGCAAATGAGTTGCAATAAGATGCAACTAATTTTTTAATCCCATATTGTTTGTTTTATTTTTCAAGAACTTTGTAAAGTATATAACTAAATGCACTAGGAGTGATAAAATATAAGTGACATTTGGAACAAACCAATAAAAAAGGTTTGGTCCTAAAGGTTAAACCCAAAATAAAATACAATTATCCTAAATGATTTACCTACCTAACAGAAGCCTACATACTTATCTATTTAGGCCCAATTACCTATCTACTTAACCTAGGAAAATTAGATAATAATGTTTACCTACTTAGCCCACCTACCTATTAACCCTTGGCATTATGTGTCAACATTCTATTAGACCTAAGTTGAATAATCTAAATTAAATCAATAAACATACTAAATATCAAAATAAATCTAGATTGCCATGTGTTCATTGATGATTTGTTAACACATCATTGCTATGTCAGCTTACATAGTTGCACAATAGTTATAACATAATGGCATAATAGTTACAAATTATAATGTAGTGGCACAGTAATTACAATGATCTAATTGTAACATAATTGCACAAGTTGCATATGTATATAACTTCATATATAATGAATTGTATCATTGCAACTTTTACAACTTGTTTGATCACACTCAAGTTGTAAAAGTACTTTGAGTTGCAAGTGGTCATTATAGGGTGAAAGCACACTACAAGGGGG
>Ga0209208_10000809_pt1 | contig 42369 bp, 36 predicted proteins | sample S1TSphfallax_3_FD_187694 | JGI IMG/M metagenome (GOLD analysis project Ga0209208, IMG submission 187694) | Host-associated microbial communities from peat moss isolated from Minnesota, USA - S1T2_Fd - Sphagnum fallax MG (SPAdes) (version 2) | ecosystem: Host-associated > Plants > Peat moss >... | reverse complement strand
AAAAATCCAGGCAGGGATTTATGGAGATGGATCCACCTTTTTTTAGGTGTGTTTTTGTACAAATGTGAGAAATAAAAATATTTTTGTCTTGTATTCCTTGTTTCGGAAAACATTTGCCAAATTTCAAGAAAAGGAAAAAGTTTCAACCCAGATTTTGGATTGGTAGCATTTTAAAATAATTCTTCACTGGCCCTTTATTGCTAAATCTCTCTTGGAATGCTAAATTATTATGATTGGTTTGCACATGCTAAATCGTTTAAACTTTAACCTTACTAAAACATCATTATTGAAGATTATTGAAGACCCATTTGATTAAATCAACCTCATATCATAGAATTAGGCTAGTAAGTAGCATTTTTTGACCAATGCTAACCATTTCTGCCCAACATGCAACATTCACTTGTCAATATTGAAACAAAATAAAATGCGAATTTTTTTTTTCAAAACATTTTTGGTTGCCATAATCCAACAAAATGGACATAGGATATGGCAGTATAGGGGTAGCTAAGCAGCTTCAATGCATGTCTACCAAATAATTAATGAATTTTGAATACTTGATTTCCAAAAATATAGTATCCCTGAATATTTTAAAAGATCCTTAAATTTTTACACAAATTTTTATTTTGAGATTTTTTTTTTTTGAAAATTTCAGCTTTTTAAACAAAAATTATACTTGTGCCAAAGTTGCCAAGGTACTATGGTAATCAAGTCCTATTTAGTCCTAAAAATGTTTTATAATAATTATTTCATGGTACCCCAACCTATTAAAACACACCAATTCTTACCATAAGTTGCAAAGTAGATGAATCCATATTTCCATGTGATCTAGAGACACAATAAAGTAACTAATCAAATTATGTTCTCAATTTAAAAAGAAAAATCAACCAATTATCTGATCATATGTAATTATTCATACCATACAAGTTGTGTAATGAAGAATTTTTTTGAACATAATTAACTCATATTACAAATATATATCATAGCTAGTGCTTTTATTTTTGGCAAATTATCACATCCTAGCCAAAAAAAGAAATTTTGAAAAAGAAAAGATTGCAACAAACTAATAACATAGATGTTAGACCTCATATTGATTTAATAATAACTAGGATGACTATAGTTTCAAAGCTAGATGCCTTAATTGCATTATTAGCCAAAAAATGGTTTTTTAAATTATAAATTGATGCAACAAGTTTTAAAGTTCAGAAAACATTTGGGCCATGTGGAGTAAGCTCATATGATATGTTAATTAGAAAAGTGTCTGCCAATTTGGGGAGGGAGGACTGCATACACCAAAATAAAGCATGCAATGACATAGAGGGATAATGGGAATGACTTGGGTGGGAGTATGTGCTTGAAGGCAATAGAGAACCAATCTAAAGAAGAATAATATCAACAAAGGTTGAAATTATATTTGGGAGGCGGTATATGAACAACACTTAGTATGGCTCATCCACTTATGGCATTCCTATTTGATGTGTCACTATCAAGTCATAATTTGTTTCTTTTAAGTCACAATATAGCCTACTTCATTGTACAATGAGTTGAGCTCTAAAAGATACCAAGTATTTAGGTGTTTAAGACATATGGAGAGTTATTATAGTCATATTAGTTTTCCATTATTTTGTTCCAACCAGCTTTGTTCACAATCACCTCACAACTCTATTAGTCAAGCATTGATCAAATGCAAGAGCTGAAAGAGTTGTGAATCAAATAAATTCAACACAAAGTGGCATCCACAATTTTTTTCCTATGGAAACATGTTTCCACAGTTTTAAACATTGATTAATTAATGTAATGGTAGTTCTCCAATGAAAGGCACATGTCCATGCAATAAGAAACAAGGCCTTATATCAACAGCTTTCCATTAGGTTGTTGGGATCACAACACATTGTGTTTAACGATAATCACAATCGCCTGATGAAAAAAGAACCTAATGGTCTCTTTTTACATGAGTCTACCATATTCTACCTCAATGGCAGCTTTTCATTACATTGTTGAATCTAGTTGTGCTCATAGTCATCTCATAGCTAGGTCAAACATTGATCAAATTCAAAGTTGTTTTGATAATGAGTCAACTTGTGATTTATGAGAGGATGACACATGTTATCTTTCTTTATCAGACAGTGTGTTCCCGGAAGGTCTTTACATATGAATTGCTCTCAACATTTTTAACATTCAATTACATAATACATATTTTGATCACAATTGCAGCTTTCTAATAAAAAGTTATTGACCACGCAATAAGAACTAGAACTTTTCATTAAACTATTGTAATCTTTTACCTTTTTTTAACTTGTGATGATAACATGTCATCACAAGTTATTTTTATTTAATAGAAATAAATCATAAAATGATTGTAACTTGAAGTCACAAAATAATTATCCACATATACATGTTAAATGTCTTAAATAGTGCCATGATTTGATGTAATATTATACTCACATGTTTTAACACATATTCAAATTGTTAATATTTCCAAAATTTCTTGGTTTGTGATAACAATAATGCATGGAACATTGCAAAATTGAGAAATTGGGTTCATTGTCCTAAACACATTCATGTTGCAAGGTTTCTTTCCCTTAAGATCATGATGATCACACCAAATGTTATATGAAAATGATGGGTTCAACTTATACACTTGCTATAAGAAGAATGAACATAATTCACCAAACATTTCACTCATATTGTAATGAAAAACATGAACCAGTGAATGATTAGTGAATTAGAACCAATGTTATTGACCAAGTGGAGGTACATGGTTGGTACACATGTGTACTTGGTTTGTTTTTAAAATTCCTCAAGCAAGTCCAATGGCAAGGATCTCTCGCATTAAATGACGATTATCCTAGGTGGGATGTAGCATTTTTACAAACATTTTTTATATAAGCAATTAATTAATTTTTTTTATTTCAAAAAAATCCCTAAATCCCTAAAAATCACAAACATTTTGTGGTTTTTTCATTTTTTGAAAAGCAAATCACCAAGTTGCAAAATTTCACCACAAAAAAAAAAAATCATGGTTATTTATCATTTATCATTTCTAACAATAATAACATTTTTGAGAATTAAAAATACTTTGAATCATAATATGGTAAAATATCTAATTAGAAAGAGAATTCAAAATTAAAATTTACAAGAAATGCTAAATCTATTTTTAAAACATTTAAAATCTTAATTCCTCTATGATTTATTTATTTTTGAAAATTTTGAAATTCATCATTGTACTTCAAAAATCATGTATGCTACTTACATAAGAATCATATATTTACAATCTGCTTATGAAGTAACATGTACAACCTAAAATACATGGTCAATTTGAACTCAAACCAAACAGGTCATGGAAGTGAGGTGAACACTTTTGCCATCAAACTACTTATTTCTTAAAAAATTAAGACATTTGTTGCAAATTTGTTCAGAAGCTCAAATGAAGCAAATAAAGGATCTTCAAGATTTTTAAAAGAGAAATTACTTTAAAAAAATAATTAAGTTAATTTAACAAATAATAATAATGCTTTTGAAATTCAACTATGATTCATTTATCAAATTTATTATTCTCTTATTAAATTATTTTGGCTTGAATTGATTTTTCTTTTTTAAAAGGTGCTCCAAGTCAATGTGAATTCAAGACTTTAAGAACTTTGAGAAGGTTTGTTTGATTAGATAAAATATGAAATGATCATCTTTATAACCATTTGTTGCAATTGGTAACAAGTCGAATGTATTTTTTTTGGGGCAAAATTTTGCAACTTGGGGATTTCTTTTTCAGAAAATGAGAAAAAAAATGAAAAAATGGTGATTTTTAGGGATTTTATACCATTTAAAAAAATAAAAATAATTAAATTATCCACATGCAGACCTTGACACTTCCTAGGTCACCACTTCTAGAAACATTTTGTAAAAATGCTACAACCCACCTGCCACAGTTGCCATTTAATGCTAATTAATGTTGGGGATCCTCACCAGTGGACCTACTTGAGGAATTTGAAGAAACAAAAGGACCATGGTAACAAGACACAAGGAAAAAAAAGTTCCATTTGCATGTTTAAATTTCTTTGATTTTCATTTCAGCCAAACTTAACATAAACATATTTGAAATGAAATCATTTTGCATTGAGACTGTGTAGTGAGATGTACATTGCATGCAATCGGACATGCATTGCAGAGACAATGTACATGTGTGATTGTGATCATGTGAAGTACCATCTCATCATAAATGAATGACAATTTAGTGAAATAGAACCATGGAATGTGCCCATGATTTGTTGCAATCAAAAAAAATTCATTCATGCCCCATTCACCAACAATGGTGAACCAAATTCTCTGACACCTCAAAATTTGTAAGAGCATCTCCAGCAGTGCTCGGTATATGACTCTGCACAATAAAATTAGATGAAGAAAATCCAACACATGCCGGTTTGGCTCAGGAAAATAGTTTTGTCGCAGCATAATGGTGCAGGTTGCCCGTGGCTGGTGAAGGGGACAACAGTGCTTTGCACCTAAAAATATGTAGTGTAATAAATATGATCTAAATGCAACTCAGTGTTTCTGATTGGTGCAGCATAAATGATTGGTCCAGGTGGTTTGCTATTAGTAGTCCCCCACCTATTTGCTGTCCCGGTTTGAGTTTTATGGGTGGGGTTGCAAAAGAGTACATAACAAAACTTGGATGTGAAAAATATTTTCACAGGGTCACATACTGAACACCGCTGGAGATGCTCTAAGGTATGTGGGACAATGTTACTGATTGGTAATATGCTTCAAAATTATTTTAGTATAATAAAGTAGGCAAATAAAACTTATTGAAAATATGTTTTTGGTTAAGTAGATAGCAAATATTTGGAACATTGAATTCTGATGGATAGTTGTCCTAAATCATAACCCTGATAGTGCTTCTCACATCAAAACAACAGCAGACTATATCAGGTTTTGATCATGGTAATTTCATCTTGTCTAAGGGTGAAAAAGATCAAAGCACTTTGCAAAACAAGTCCTACATTAAAAAAAAACTCATCACATAACAAGTTAAAAAATATGAAACATTTTCTGAAGTTTTCATTGACAAAATAACTGTACAATTCACAGTACACCTAGTGAACATCCCTCAAAATGTGGGACCAACTTTTCATCCTATTCACCTCTAATCTTTTTTCTTTTTTTTTCTCTTGCAATGAGCCAATTTAATTGGCCCATCACTCAGAACGAAATGAAACTATGGAGGCTCCCCAAAACAGAAGGTCCTCTTTTGAAGCATAGAGTTCCTTCCCTTTGGTTCACCTATATAGGTGAAAGGAGGACAACATTTGCCAAAGCGTATGGTAAAAGTGAGGTGCTATTGGGAATGCTTTGAGGAACATGTGAGGAATTTGGGAACTCTTTGCTTTGACCCACCCCCACAGGAGAAAAAAAAGAGGTCCCTTCACTCCACGACACGACTTCTCATTGGTTGCATAGAAATTCTAATCCTAAAATTGGCTCCACTATTTTTGGCCTGGACTAATAGCCCTTCCTAAGAACACCCTACCTATTCAGAGCACACCTAATTGAGGACAGCTAGAATAAGAGAATTGTCCATGAAGTTTTCAGAAATAAAATGCGCCGAAAGAAAAATTGACAAAAGATTTGCAACTGATCCAAATTGGGAAAGATTTTTAAACTACTGAAAGTCACACAAAACACTAAATAGTAACAAAAACATATATGTTTACTTAACTTGCTCTAGGTATATAATAATCAAGGTAGTACAAAATTGACCCCAAAAATACATGGTCTTCAATGCATGTGATGCAATGGTGCAACACCGTACAAGTCTATTTTATGCATGGCAAAAAGGGGCCAATAATAATCATAAAAATAACACATAATGGAGAATCCTCAAAACCCGAGAGCAACTTCCCATTCTTAAATTTACAGCCAACCTGGTGAAATTCTTCAAAATGTGCAACCAAATGAAAACTACAAGTTCTGTGATCTCCCTCATCAAAATGGGTTCAAAGTGCCCCCACACTTGTCCACCACCTCACCCTTCAAGAAAAATCTAATGAAAGAAACAAGACATAATCATAACAAGGGGAGTGTCACACTGTGGCCTTGCCATTTACAATAAAAAGTATCTTAAGGCAAAAGAAGAATTATGAAATATCTCACCAAAGAATCCTCTAAAAAACCAAAATCCTTCAAGATATTATAACTTTGTCACTAGTCTCAAGTTTCAACACAAGCCAAAACATTAGCTTTCAAAAATATATACCTATTATTACCTAGGGGCCAAAATCCCTTAAGCTATTATACTCTATAATGAATCTAAACACAATATCCTTGCCTTGGTAGGCAAGGCAAATAATTTTTTTGGTAAAGCACAAAAAACAAAGATGTTTGTTCATGTAAAATTTTGACATGTTTTTGTACCTACTACATTCCCATCTTTGGAAAAAACAAATCCCATTTTGCAAAACCAACTTTTTTCCTTTGTGGCTTCATTCTCTCTGTCTCCCTCTGCCATTTCCCAAAAAAATCTCATTGGTTAAAAATGAGAAATTTAGGATTATCGAAAGCATATTCTACCAAAAGTTGGCATCCATTGGAAGTTTAAAGTAGCACCTATTGGAAGTTAATGAAAAAAGTTTCTATGTTGCCGTTGGACGCCCATGCACGATTTTTGGGTGGGCGTAATTTGGATACCGTTCCAGCGTCTGAACAATCACAGCTTTTGCATTCTACCCTTTGCTATTGCTTCTCTCTCACCTCTGTCTCAGATTTTGGGTATCCTCTGTTGTTGTTGTTGTTGTTGTTGTTGGAGGTAAGATCTCCATGGGACGATGACCTCGTGCATGTGACATATTGGTTCTTGTTGGAGGTAACATCTTGCATTGGACGACGACCTTGTGCATGTGATATATTGGTTCTTGTTGGAGGTAACATCTGCATTGGACGATGACCTTGTGCATGTGATATTGGTTCTTGTTGGAGGTAACATTTGCATTGGACGATGACCTTGTGAATGTGACATTGGTTCTTGTTGGAGGTAACATTTGCATTGGACTATGACCTTGTGCATGTGACATTGGTTCTTGTTGGAGGTAACATTTGCATTGGACTATCTTGTGCATGTGCATTGGACGATGACCTTGTGAATGTGACATTGGTTCTTGCTGGAGGTAACATTTGCACTGGGCGATGACCTTGTGCATGTGACATTGGTTCTTGTTGGAGGTAACATTTGCATTGGACGATGACCTTGTGGGTTGATTTATTTGTTTCCACCATTGCAATTGTTGAGATAATTACGTTAGAGTTTATTGTTTTGTCACTTGTTTTTGGGAAAGGGAATTCGTAATTTTGTGTTCGGAAAAAGAAGACGAAGAAGAAGAAGATGATCTGAAGAAGACGAAGCAGCAGCATGGTGGTGTGTGCTGTTGGAATCTGCTGCATCAAGTTTGGCGAGAATTTTTGTTCTTTCATTGTTTTTCCGTTTTTGTGTCAGCCTTGATTGTTGTGTCCTCGTCTTATCAATTTCTTGGGAGAAATCCAGGATGACATCGCTTAAATATATCCAAAAGATTTCTGCTCAGAAAATGGAGGTTGAAGATCCTTTACCAGAAAATAAAATCAAACTCAATCTTCTTCTTCTCCTTCTTGTCTCTCTCTCTCTCTCAATGGGGCGTTTCTCTTGTGGTGCAGGAAAATCGACACAGAGGTATTTGCACGCACACGTCTACAATCTACAAGCGCAAGGATCTATCTCAGAGAGCAGAAAAAAGGGAGCGCCTCCACACCGTGTTGTTGTTGTCAAAACTTCAGAGCGTTTTGATGCCCATGTAATTCAAGCATTGGGCCATTTCACAAGCCATACAAATTTTTAAGGATCTCTTGCACACCCAAGAATGACGCGTGAATCAGGAAGAAGAGCAAGCATCTGAACGTTCGAATGCAAGAAGCTCCCATACCTCTATGAGCATCCAGTTAGTGACGCCAGGCTGCACTGTTGCACATAATTGCTGCTGTTAATGGGGATAACAACCGACATACGTAGTGAAGAAACGAGCTCGCGTCGATCATGGCAAGCAGATGTTAGCTTTGATGAGATTTGAGTCTTAAGAATTCAAAAAAGCCGTGAAGAAACTCCAGAGACTGGGCAGAGATTTGGGGTCAAACAAAGTTCTCGATAAGGACGTGCAAGAAAGCTCCTCGGGAAGGTATCTCTAAGATTTCCTCATACATAACTGCATTGGTGGTTGTTAGATTCGAAACAACCACCAATGCAGTTATGTAGCAAAAAAATACACAACAATTGTCTTGTGGAAAGGACTTCCTTTAGATCTTGTTGCTGATGAAGATTCCTTCATGCATTAGATCTATGAACCTTGTCTCGAGTCCTTTAGCTTGGATCATGCAGCATCTGGCGTCTCTTGAAGATCCGGATAATCTACAGTCTTGACTTTGCATCCGATCTTGTGTGAGTTCTGATGGCTCTTTGAGATACTCAAATCTGCTGTCGATAGTTCCGAGCTCATCATGTATTGTCTTACAAGGTTCCACAAATCTTGTACAGATTACCTTTGTTAACGGTAGCTAAGGGGAAATCAATTCAGGCATCATGGGTGAGATTGAACCAGCTCTACCTGAGGACGAGAATTGTCATAAGACAACTGAAGGTATGATGATGATGATGATGCGAAAGGAAAACAACAACAGTGGTAGCGATGAGTCAAGAGCAGCAGCATCTGACTTGAGTTTCAAAGAAGATGTGAACTTTCATGAACTCTGGGAAGACGAATGCATGAGGTATTTAGCACGAGAACCAGACTTCCGTGCAAGGCTACAATATGAAGTGCGGGTGATTGCAATTTCACCTCTCTTTGAAGTGAAGGGCCGACATGTCTCCACCTTCGTGAGCTTGTACGAGAAGACATTTGGAAAGAAAATTGAGGATTCAGGGTTCAGCAATGCAGCAAGGTTGTGTCGAGCCATGCCACATGTGGTGGAGCGTGTAATCCTGAGTGAACAAAGGAGAATCCATCTGGTGGACTCATCCAAGAATCATAGGGTTGTAGCAGGCATTCGATCTGGTCTGCGCAGGATTGTATATGATGTCCTAGTGCAACATCCTGGAGGCCTTGGATTCAGCGAAATGGAAGAGGAATGCTCCAGGCTACTCATGGAACCACTATGCAAGATTCTTACAGATCATGGCTATCATTCCCCCAATGTGGAGTGCATGCTCACTGACATGCCTGACATAGCTTACGTCAGTGAGGTTGGGCTGGAAAATCGTGTGTATCTGTCTAAGAGAGCAGAAGATCCCGCTTTCACAGATGGGTTGCTTCTTGGAAGAGCTGACAAGAGGCTTTTGCCTCTCAGAGAAGGTAAACACTGCGTGGTTAATGAGGAAGGGAAGACAGCTGACACAAAATACAATCATCAGCAATGGAGCAGCTATTCAACAGCAGCACCACAAGCAGACATGGCAAGTGATGTCACTGAAGGTGCATGACTCCAAACTCTTCCAGGTGCATTCTTTCCACTCTAAGAGTAAGCTCTTGTCATGATCATGTCATGTGCCATGTATTGGAGGCAATCATGAAGCTGAGCGTCACATCAGTAAAATCACAAAGAGGGTCTCACTTTGATGATAGATTTGAGAGAACTTTCACAGGTTTTTATCCTGCCAGTAATGATCCCTTTTGCAGGAAGATCTATCTTTCTGTCATTGTTGTAAGAGAATTGAAGTTTGTTGATTATACATGGGAGCCATGGTTTAAGAGGAAGTCTTTGTTCTAGCAGATGCAAGAATTGGGCCAGGAGGTATGTGCCTAGAAGAGCTTGCAGACCTACAAGTCTTGAGAGCCTCTGAATTACAAATGTCTGAAGATTGTCATGATGACTTTCCATGGTCTGGAGAAGATGTTGCCCGACAAGTGAGATTGCGACTCAGATTACTATTAGCATTGCACAATGAGGGCCAAGGTGCAGAGCTTTTGAAGATACCAGAAATCTATGAAAAGATGTTTTCCACCACTCTTGATCTAAATGCAATGGGATTTTCCTCAATTGAAGCACTTGTACAGTGTTGGGAAGATATTTTCCTTCAAAGAAGCCAGCTACCGGGTTATGTGTTCCCTGCAGAAACCCATGAAAATTGGCGTGTTGTTAATACTGTCACCACTGGCTTGCGGTCAGCAGTTTTTGCTATCTTGCTGGCCCGTTACCCCGAAGGACCAGACCCTTTTGAGCTTGTCCAATGCCTTGAACAAACCCTTTCTGGGAAAATGTCAGATATGTTTAAAGCAAATGGATACATCTATGATTTAGATGCCACCACCCAAGGACTGCTTTGTGGTAGGGGTTCAGAATTTCAACTTGCTGATTGTGCAGAGCTGCAATTGTTATTGCATGATATGGATGATTTTGTACGCCTTGGATGTCGAGAAGATGGATCACTAGTGGTGAAATTGAGGGATGGTGAATTTCCACTTCTTGACCTATTGGATTGCAATGTTGGTGATGGCACTTGCTCTGACAATGAGGTTGAGTCCAAAGATTTGACTTCACTCAAACCCTGTGATGTGAAGCTCAGCATTTCTGGACTCAAAACAAGCAGTTGGAGTCAAAGCCAGAGCCTTCAAATTGGGAGTTGGGCAAACAAGTTGAGTGACACTGAAGCTTACAATTCAAACTCAAATTTGTTGAATCTCTCTCCCTCTTCAAAAATCAAGCATGAACTTAGGCTGATACTGGGTAGTGACAACTATATTGGAAATGGTCTTCCTGTGGCAGAGTTTTTCGAAGTCTACAAGAAAAGGAAAGGCCACACCTTACCCTTGGAAGGGTATGAGAATCTTAAGGCAGTAGTACTAGCAATGCCTGAAGTCATAGATCAAACAGCATTTGCTGCCACAGATTGTCTCAAGCTTGTACAATCTGCCAAGAATTTGAGGGTGCTCTCCGTAACAAAAGCAGGGCTTCGACAGGTCCTTTTCTGGGTGCTCCTGAAGAATCCAAGTGGGATATGGGCAGAGCTTCTTGAAGGATGGTACCTTGACTTTGCAGGCTGCACCCTGTCAAGCACACTTACAAGACATGGGTATGAAAAGTCAAGGCACTCAGCCCTGTTGCCTGTTTTCCAGTTTCTGCATGATATGGCTGATGTCCTCAAAATACATCCGAAGAATCCTCACATTTACATGTGGGCTGAAGAGGTAGAAGATCCTGTGCTATCTGATAGCCCATTGCTTGGAATCCTTCCTGAAATGATTCAATACGATTGCTTGCGGGAAGACTATGAAAACTCTCGCAGCAAATCAAATCTAAGTCTGCATTTAGCAACTGCCGGAATCCAGCCATATCAAGGTCTGGATGCAGGGGGATCCTCAAATGTGTGTCACAAGGAGGATGACTGCCACTCGAGTAGTAGTGAGGTGTCAACAGACCTGGGGGAAATGTGGGAAAATAGGCACAATTCAGCAAGCAGCTAGATAAATTCAAATCTACCAAGACAGGAGCAGCTGCTGCAGGTTGTGGCTTGATTACATCACCAGCGGATTCTCCAAAAAATGATACCAGGGAAGGAAAAGTAGCTGATTGCATCAGAAGTTGTCCTACAAGGACATGACAAATTCATGCAAAGTAGTTGTCGGGGCCTTAGTGACATTTTATCCACTTCTACAGATTTTCTGGGCAGAGGGGCGCATGGATACTATTGCAGAGCTCTCGTAATGAATTTCCTTTTTACATTCAATTTAAAATGATTATGGGAATTAAGTTGTTTCATTGACCCATCATTTCTGCACATTTTCCCAGACATTTCTGATATCCATTTTTCTTGGAACCAAATCCATAGAAATAGTACCCAAGTGAAAGGTGCATGAAATATTATCAGCTTAGTGGGACTGGATTTGCATCTGTTACACACATCTTAGCTGGAATAACTGCTACCTGACCTACTGCTGGGCAACAAATTTGTGAGCTTCATCTTGTTCTTGTAAAAGATGTTGTGTGCATATGGCAACAAATTGATGAACTTACTCATGTTGGCAAGTAGAAAGCTACAGATGGTTTCAGAGTTCAACAGCATATGATAATGGATTTCTGAGCTTCCCCATTATGGTCTAGATTAAATTATGAATGTTTTCACACATGTGATGCATGTGATGTTTATCCTATCTTTTCACGCAATGTTCCATCTTATTTGGGCAAACAAGCATATTGCTAGTGATTTTACCATCTAAGCAACCACCATCATGAGGCCCATGAACTCCACATGCTTCCCACATATCACAGTCATAAAATGAAGGTTTGATATTACATACTCAGCATTTGAAGGTAGTTGGAATTTTGTACTGGATTATGAGTGGGCCAATAAAGTTATCCATGAATTCCCCCTATCTTTGGGCTTTAGTTTTTAACCCTCAAATCCTTGTTGCATCCCCAATTGGAGGGAAACTAGAAAGTGAGTAAAATTGGATGCCATTTCATGAAACTGGGCATCACTTCACAAGATTTGAAGGATTTGATTCTTATAACATTTGATTTTATGCAAAGTACAAGCTGCAATAAATGCAGCAGGTAAGGCAAACCTAAATCAAGGATGGACTCATGTAAAGACTTACTTAGGTGAGGAAGCAGTTTCATCCCCAATTTTCTTCATGTGTACTTTTTTGGTCCTCACTTTGGATTTGATTCACAATTTTCACTGGGCCCAGTTGATTCCAAGTGCTTTTGCAATAACTTCAATGTCTAATCAATAGACAACACAATGCATGTGTATTATAGTTATATCACATCGTTTGTCTATTAATACACATGCATTGTGTTGTCTATTGATAGACTTTGGTCCATTGATAGGCTTCATATACAGTCTTGGAACATGCTCATCTTTTTCACACAGAAACAATAGCTAACTACAGGAAGGATGTCATTGTTACCTTGAGAGCATGTTTTGTGGCATAGCCTTCTTTATAGAGGAAACTGAGGAACAATGTGAACTAAACAATGAACCCAGCCCTACTACGAATATGGGAAATTTCTGACAATCAAGCTACATTGTTTTGAATTACATAGACAGCAAGTTACATTGAGAGCTTTGAAAATCAGCATTGCAGCATGATTCTCACTCTCTCCCCACAACAATGTTTTCAAGTCATAAAAGAATCATTCCAGCAATGCATTGTCAACAGCATAATCACAAAATGCTAGTCTCCCCATTGGACAGACAGATTGGGATGCAGCTCATAGCAGCAAGATTCACAAGAAGCCTCATGTAGGCAAAGTATGAGAACAGAGACTGACATGGACAAATCAAATCTGCATGAAGAAAGAAACTGTAGTTGTTTGTGGCAATAGCACCTTGGTGAGGACCATCCAGGCAGACTAGCATGCAATTGGATTAACCAGCATAGACAACACAATGCATGACCAATCAGGCCTCTTCACAATGCACCAACTGTTCATGAAATGACCTCAAAAGTAATACTACCATGTGATATAGCCAGAGACCAAACCATGCTATAGATAATATCCAATACCCTGCTTGGAGTCTGCACAACAAATCAACTGCAGCTGGCCCATAGTAGTAAGGGTCAGCAGCTTGGATAGGAACAATTGAATTGCACATGAGAATGTCCATCTTCTTTGACAAACAGAATCCTGCAAAAGGTATGGCTCACTACAGCACTAATCAAATTTCACAGCAAGAAATCAAAGAATTTGATCTCTATAGTAGAATACAAATTGCGAGATTTGAGGCTGCAGACTAGGCTTAATGTGACGAGATGTCATGGAGTGCACTAATACCAACAGGTGCAGCCTTGGTAAAGTTTGGATGACAAACACAAAAGCAGGCTGGCACATCCTCTTCAATTGATCTGTCACTGAATCAGCCAGTGAATTAAGCATGCTGGAGGCCTGGCAGCACATTGTTCTTCTCTACTGTGTACCAGAACCCAAACCATCCCAGTGGAAAGGAGATGAAACAAACTTCACAGGTGGAGGACCCTTAAACACCAGAGACACACAAACACAGACAGTTGCAATCAACACCAAAGATAGAAAGAAGGACTTAGGAATATAGCTATATAGGACACCACGCTGCCTGCCAGGGCATCTTGCAGAAACCCTGCATGAGGACCTTGCCTTGCCAGCATTGAGCTTCTCTCCTGAAGCAGACCTGCAATTTCCCCATGATGACCTTAAAGCTTCACTTGATCTTCCATCCTGACTGGGTGGAAAAGATTCCCCTGGGATATTGATAGCCACACTTCCTCCTACACTCTCAAGGAGAGCAACTTTGGCTCTCACCAACTGTACAGACCTGACATTTCCTCCCAAGAGTGCCAAGCTGTGAGGTGTCTGCCCACTCTCATCCTGTGTGTTGAACCAAGCAAGCAACCCAACCTGTACAGGCACCACCATGTGAATGTTTTAACTTAGCAATATCCACTGGATCCACAAATACAGCTGATAGTGAATGATATGGATCACCGATGAAGTTGCAAGTTGCCTTCCAAAAATATCTAAATATCTATGAAACTGCGAAGGAATCTCCACGATGACAATTTGAAGGCAACATGAAAATGAGTGCAGTCATAACCTTATGAGAGATGTTCACCAAGTGTCAGACAACCACCATCATCACAAACAGCAGTGATGACCTGTGATGACTGCTGCTTGTAAACATCATCTAAACCAATTTCAGATGCAACTGCAAACACACCTGACAGGGGTCACTTGTGAGGGCATCCACAACATCCTCAGCACCTTGCATGCTAGCTGCAATGTGCAAGGGTGTCAAGCCTGCAGGTCCAGCCATGTCTGGCCTGATCAAGTTGCCCCACTGCAATTTGAACTGCATGATCCTCTGGAAATTCTCCAACCCAGAATCAGTCCCTTTTGTTAGGGATGAAGGTACATAAGCCAACAGAAGCTCCACCATGGGCCTGCACTTCCTGCGAACTGCATGATGCAACAAACTCATCTTGTCTTGCATGACATAGGACAGTTTGCTGAAAAAAGAGTCAGCCTCTGCATTCTCAAAGGGCATGTCCAGAAGATTTTGCACCACAGAGCACCAATCACGTTCAACTGAGAAGACCAACAGTTGCTTCATACGGAGAGCATGAACCTGGAAAAAATGGACCATAATTCAATTGGAGAAATGACATAAATTTCCAAAGCACAACCACAAGCACAAAACAATGTAAAACTTGTACATGGTATGTAATAGATACCCTCCACGTTACCCATGGCAAAACAGCTACATGAAGGTGCCTTTCTGACTCCTTAGACCCACCATGATATCCCTGAACCAGAATTCAAGGTAATTTGAAAGTTTGCCTGCTGAAATTCCTAACTTTCTAGCAGCGCATGCAGCAATTTATCATATGAGCTCATTTATCATTGACTACACTATCCTCATCTGTTGATCTGCGAATTTGCCAGCATCAGCAGACTATACCCACAAATCTCAATCCAGATTGGGCAATAGCACATGAGTGCAAGCACAACTACCCTACTTGCCCATGAAATCAAGGACATGAACCAAGACATGAAATCACTTACCATGTCAAGAGAACCAGAGCTATTCAATTGCCAACAGCTGCTGCTCTGGAAGTACCATCCCAGTTCATGTAAGATGCATGCAACATTCTCTTCTGCTACAGCACGTCCCACCTCTCTACAGAACAGAATGTCACAGGATTCAAGGCCATCTCTTTCAGCTGTCTCAGCTGCACGTAAACTTGCTGCCTCAATCTCTTCTTCTAGCTTGCAGAGCTCCTTGCATACTAATGCGTTTGAAATTATGACTGGCTTTGAATTTCCTCCATTGAGATTTCGTTCCACCTGCATCCATCACAAAAACATGAATTCTCAGCATATCCCAAGATTTTACAAGTTCCCTTGGATCAAAAGCAGTACAACTATTCCCAAGTCCCAGACCTTAAATGAAACATTAAACCATTAGGCCCCACAGACATCATTCTCCCCTATCCCATTGCAGAAAGAGACCCCACAAGTATGATAATAGATGTATAAACAATCAATGTCAAGCTTCAAACTTGAGGAGAAATTTTCTTTGTGATCTACAACTCAGAATTTCATACCTCCATGAAGCACCGGCCCACAGCATCAGAACGTGCTCCACAGACAGTGAAAGTGTGATCAACTTTAAATACAGCTTGATCAATTGTGGGCACAACACTGTTGTTCTCTACACCCTCCACATCATTGCTGTAGACTTCATCACTTTTGATATCACTTTCAACATCAGTATTGTCTGTGTCTTCATCCTCCACACTCGAAACTCCTTGTGACAAATGCTTTCCACGGTACACACAAAGTAACCTGAACCAAAGAGAACCAAAAATCAATGTCTCCCATTGATGGCAATTTATGTCAAGGCACATGTCATACATTGAATTACAATCTTCACATACCCACCCATCTAAAAGCAATCACACTTGCCTGGTCCCAGAATGAGCAAGGTTGAACCCCTTGAAACTGATTTTCGTTTCTTGGCCAGCTACAATTGCAAGGGGGCGCACTGATTGAATGTAGGGTTGACTGAACGGATCCATCACTTTCCTTTCAACAATATTGCCTGCAGACCCAAGTCAGACATATGCAGCTGTTACTAAGCCAATTCCACCATCTAAAAACAGAATCTAATTTTCCTGGTCCTATCAACACCAAATGCTGGTCATCAGAGGTCTCGACACCAACTGAATATAAATTTGATCTACAAAGTCCTAAAAGTCTCCATATTGTGAGGCATTAACAATAGCCATTCATATATTCATCCAGCCCTTATATAGCTACAGAATGTGACATGAAACTGACCATCAACAATCAAAACCATTTGGTGTTCCACTTGCACCAAGATGTGGCCTTTGTGCCAAAATTTATCAGTGCATATACTGAATAATTTCTCCAAGCTTCCTTGCAAGTCCCTATCTAACTGCATGAACATCATAATTAACATCAGCGACAGTGAATATGTTGAACATTTCATCTGGCAAGGATCTGTAACCACATCAGCACAAGGACAAACAAGGACTTCAAATGCAATGTAATCCTGCAGGAAGGTTCACGAAATAGTGTGGAATCGTGCTCAGCTCTTCTGACACAATTCAAACAGTGCATGTAAGAGAGTTGAACCAACTGTTCTTAGGGCAGGTCTATACAGCCTCTGGAATGCCATTCCCTTGGAGTTCACACAGGAGTGTGCAATCACAAAGCCTTTTGGGTCAGAGAAAAAACTATGTTGAAGAGATTTCACTACACACCTCGACCCATGCAGAATGTGGCATGGCAACATATATAGTCAATACAACACAACCAGGTTTTATGTAACTCTCCATGTCTGAAGGCAGGTGTGCTAGCCATGTATCAATCTGCATAACAAACAGACAAATCATCGGTACTATGGACAGAATCTTTGCAAGACTTCTAACTTGACATGATATACCAACATGAACCTGCTAGCCACTAAAACTTTTCACTCACATGAAGTAAGGAAATAAACAGTTCTGGTTTTTGTAATCAACTCCACCTAAATCCACCTAAGACATACTAGACAAGGCTGTCATGAATTCAGCACCTGCGTTCGTAGATTATCAGGCAGGTCTTCAGGTGTCCGACCAAATAGCTTGAGTGAGATGCGACGTGTAGGATTCTTCCAATTCTGCCATGCACCAATCCAAAATTGCATTCAAATCAGACTAGCACATTAAGAAATGTGAAGGTACATTTCCTAACAATGTCTAAGGAATACATCAGAGTCACTCCACAAACAATTCTGGACTAAAATACATCAAAGTCTTATGCAACACCTACAGACGAATAAAACTGCTGCCAGCACAAGCTTTACCTCCATATTTGCGAACGGGTGAGCTGGTAATTGCTCATCTGACCCCGACTGTGAACTGTCACTGAGTTGCACAATTGGAGGTTGCATTGCTGGCCGAGGAACAGCTGGAATAGGCCTAAAGGATGACCCAGTCGCTCTAGCATCCCTCCCAATGGCTGCAGTTAAATGGTGAGCAGTTGACTGCTGTGGGAACAGTCTCTGCATCAATGGTGCTGGAGGGACCCGGTTTTCCTGCACAGCTGAAAGTTCAGAATTCCGCATTGGTTGCTCAGCAACTGGCCTTGCCAAGGAGCTATCAGTAGACTGTGGAACAAGTTCCAAGGGCACAGCTGGCTTGTCACGCATGGGAGGTAATACTGAAGGATCGTGTAAAGAAGATGAGTGGCCAAATTGTCTTTGTGAAGGGCATGCTTGCATCCTTACTGGGTCAGGGCTGGAAGGGGAGGCATGTGTCAATGGCACTGGACCTGCCCGCTCATGTACAAGAGGATGAGATCCTAGAGCATGCCCTGGTGTGGTAGACAATTGCCCACCACTTTGAAGCAGCAATGCTAAAGCTTCTGGCAATGCAGCTGCAGCCAATCTGGAAAGAAGATATTGTGTTTCAATTGACAGATCAGTAGCATGACCATTTGATCGTGCAACTTGCTCTTGCCTACCCACTAATCCAGCTGCTATGTGGTCAAGATTTGGAATCAACTGATTCCACGACGGTGTTATTCTGTTCTCCAAAGCGGCCAAGACTGCTTTCTTGAATAGTGCCTCCCTGTCAACAATTGGTATATTGCCACGGTCGAGGGATGTTGATGCTGCATCCACACAGTGAGGTCTCATCAAAGAGAAAAAGTACTGAGACAGGTCATGTTGAGAACCCAAAATCTCCATCAATTGGATGAGATCCTCAGAATGAATAGACTGATAATTGTATTTCCTCCTTTGGCTCACAGATATCCTACTGCACCAAAGATGAGCGGCAGTAATAAGAGTATATACCTTCAATGAAAAGGGATGGCTACTCACTGAGCCTCCCAAACTCTTTCAAAACTATACAAACAGGATGCCAGCCTGCACTCACAGAGTGAAGAAAATACACAAAACTGGGCTCTACAATCAAGAAAAAGAGAGGCCCTGATAGGCATTTTTAAGTTCTACCTTGCAATCGTGCCAAGATATGAAGAAGTCCTCCAACTAACCCTGCTCCATCTTTGCCCATAAGATCTTCCTCACCCATCAAGTAACCTCTAGCTGCTGGATCAGGCTGTGTCTTCCTTCGTCGCCTATTATGGCCCTCAAGCCGCCTGCGACAGCTGCGTTTTCCCTCATCAAACTCTGGTAGTGGATGAAATCTGCACACATGAAAGAATTTATCAGCAGGCATCCTCACAAAACCAGGTAAGAGGAAAGCTCATTCATAACAGATGACAGAAGGCTTGCCTGTAATAGGAGTTCCAAAGATTCTAGTCCTGATAGGAATGTGGCACTATAAATCTCCAACAAGGCATCACAGATCTGGTGACAACATGGGAAACATGATCCAAACTGGGTTGCAACTCCAACAAGATTGGCAAAGGCAACCAAATACTTTTAACTTGAACATAGTTAGAAAATCAACTTGGTCTTCCAGGTGTATCTCAACAAAGAGAAGTGAGACCTGTTATATGGACCTTGAAAAGATTTTGAAGAACCACATTCTTTGCCTGTTCTCTGCCAGCAGCACAAATCTCACTCTGATGACTAAGCAACTGCTACAAAGGATGAACAAGTGAATGGACCTGCTACACTGCTGGCAGAAGCGCTGCATAACTCCTGTAACTGTTGCCTCCACTGCTTTGGAGTGCATTTCACAGACTTTGTGTCGCCGGTGATAGTCCTTAGCTTCACTTAGGTCTGCTTTGCAGTTGTCAACTTGGCACATAGGAAACTGGGACTGGGGAGAAGAAGTGCAGAACCTTTTTGCACCATGGGAGCTAATGCCATCCTCCTCCAAAATTGGGTAAGAGCTTCCTCCTAGCTTGAGGCTGAGTGATTCAAGTTCCTCAGGAGCCGTGTCATCTCTTGTCAGGCGTTTTGCACCATTCAGTGCTGGGGATGGGCTCTGGCTCCTACAAAAGGATCTGCACCGGAGTTCTGATTCACTTGAACCCTCACCCAGGAGTGGTTGCACATGATCACCTGATAACCTGTCAAGCTGTAAGGTGAGCTCAGGAACTCTGCGATACTCTTCATTTTCATCAACACTGTAAATTTGTGTCCCCCCACTTGCCGCATCAGTGGCCATCCCAGAGGCAGACTGTGCAACAAATGCTACACTGTCCCAGTTCCATGCTGTCATATCCCATTCCTTTGGGTGGGAGAGAGTCTCCCCTCCTTGAGCCATGGTATGGTCCCTGTTTGAAGGTGAAGACCAAGGTCCATTCTCATGGTCCATAGGTCGAAACATGCAGTTTGCAAGTGTGGGCTGTTTTTCATTACCTGCAGTCATAACAACAGATCAACCATCAGTTGCTGTAATAGATACATTGGAGGTCAGAGCAACACTGACACATGAACACATGAGAGAATGGTATGGGATGGAATCACCACTTCAACTGTCCTTTCACCCCTACTTCAGGCTAGAATTTGCCTCATTTCCTGTCACCTTACAAACTATACCAAGAGTGTGCTGGAGGAGCAATTTGTACAAACAGTGTACCCAAAAGTAGCCTAGATATGAACGCCAATATGAATTAGATGGTAATATATTTGCAGCAGTCTTCAATTAGGCCATAGGAAGTATATCTTGGTTAAGTTAGCACTTCCTGCTGCAACAAATGAATATGCAAGGTAGGATACCATGGAGATGATACTTGCAAGAATATATCAAGATGGTCACTTGCAAATGCAAAACTGAAAGTAGAAGGTGAGCCAGTGAAGTACACTGACCTCCTGGAAAGAACTGATGCTGATATAAAAGAGAACCAGTACGAGTGAGGCTGTCCACTCCTATGTGAGCCACTTCCCTCTCCATTATAGTCAGCTGTCTGCCCACAGACTCCCAGGTTGCCTGGTGGTCTGTAGACAACAACACCAGAGACCAGTAAAGCTATAAAGGAAGTCAATAATGGTAGCTCTGAGAAGAGCAATTGAGCCCCTTCCTAGTCCCCAAGTCTCAAACAATAGAAAGACTTCAGCTCCTTGTCCAGCCTTCCATTAAAAATCGTACACTGCTCTGCCACAACTACCACAGCAAGCTCCACTTTTGAATTCCCTTACTTGCACAAACCAACCCATGTGCTAACATGGAAACAATCTCTGCTTCAGCTGGACAATAATGACCTCTGCTTGGGTGATAGTTAACAAAAGTCAAAGAGCACATCCTTTCTGGAATCTCTTGCACATGACAGCTCCAGATCACCATGTGCAAGGTGTCATGTGTGCATTAGATAGTCAGGACATGCAGAGTTTTCTCAGGAGCTCACAAGCTTCTCATCTATAATCTGCTTCAGATAGCCTCTCGAACCAGAGCTAGCTTTCTCCCCAAAATATGTCAAGGTGCAGCAGTTGTTGCCTGAATCCAGTGATTCTGACAGCACAGGAGTTGTAGTGCCTGCTTCCACTCCTTTGCAGCACTCATTTGCAACCACATGTGTCACATATTCGTCCAAAAGCTGTTGAAATAGATAAGATTGTTGTTGTGTCTGGTCTCCTGGTGGCACATCCCCTCAAGCCATACCTCCCATCCCAGGGCAGGGACAGTCAATTTGCAGAGCCAGACTAATCAGATGCCTGAGCTAACCTAGTGCTCATATTCCACAAACAATATACTGAACAACGTGCTGAAGAGCTTCTGAGATGCAGCATCCATCAGTCTCTGCTTCGTTGCATGCCAAGAGACGGTTTGCAACAAGCCAAGATCCGGAACTGGACTTACAGCTGCAAATAGGCAGTGTACAGAAATGACAAGAAGCATGAAGCAAATTCCGGTTTTGTCGGGACTGATAGAATCACCTCCAAAAAGCAGAACTTTCGTGGCACATGATGAAAACCAGCTAGTAGTCTAAGAAGCTCATAAGCTCCCTTGTGTGAACGGCAGTAGCAAGCATAATCCCTAATCGGTACACCATGGTGATCTCCTCCAGTAAGCCTGAAATGTAAGAGAGCTCAAAGCAGGAGCTTTCAAACTCGAGGGCCGTGAAGAAGAAGACTCTTCTCCAGCCGGCGCTGTGTCTCCAAATGCAGTCCTGTAGGAGAAACTCTCTAAAGCTAATCCCTCATGCTCCCAAGTCCCAGTGAAGCACGGCTTGTGAGCTCGTGACGACTGCAGGACCTTGAAATGCAAGCCGCTGGAAGACAGTCTCCCAGCTACTACTGGCTCCCAGATCCAGCGCAAAACTCCCCCTTCTTCGTCTCTCTTCAACTGTACACATTTCTCGGGAAGCAAACCCGCAATAACCCCGAAAATCAGGGCAAAGAAAAAATCTCACAAACCTGTGTTCAAGAGACGTCCGAACAGACCAGAACTCGACACGAACGCCTCTGGATACTGCCGGATCTCATTTCCTGTTGGCCGAGCAAGGCCATTATCTTCGTCTCCGCAACCACACCAACCCCCGACTCTTCTTCTTCTTCTTCTTCTTCTTCTTCTTCTTTCCCCTGTCTTCTGATCCTGAAAACAAAACCACAACCGCCCAGCACCAAAAATAATTGAATCAAAGTCCACCAAAAACCAGAATCCTAGAAACCTCAAACCAGAGATCGTCTCGCCGAAGAGCCAAACGAGACATAAGAAACACCACGCATCGATGGGCGTCGTTTGCCAAAAGAAGAAGAGGAAGAAAACCTTCAGAGAAACAGCGATGGCGCAACCTCCCTGCAAGACCCCTCTCTGTCTCCGTGCAGCCCACTTTTGACAGATGTCAGTCAGGGTTCGAACCTCAGACCTCTCCAATAACATCAAAGTAGTGGGCCAACACGATAGGTACATTGAAAAGAAAGAGAAGCAGCATGTACATAATATAAGTTTTCACACCAATCAAATTTGGATTCTTTTCCCAATTTGGCCAATCCTAGGGTTTTCTTTTTGTGATACCAAAAATTTGGAGAATTTTTTGGTTGGAAAGCCGACAAAAGTTTTCCCCAAAAAAAAATCACTGAGATTCCTAGTTCCTCATCCATCCTAATCAATGTTTTCTTTTTTCCTCCCAATTTTGTGATGGCTATAAATTAAATATGAAAATAAAAAAATTTAAACATCCTTTTATAATTTTGGTTACCTTTCGAAATTTCTTTTTAATTTCAGAAGTCTAGCAAATTTGGGTCTTTTTCATTAAAAAATCTTTTCATGTTTGAAGATTAACATCACACTAAAACAAACAACATTGTATTGCATAATAATAACAATATAATAGAGTTAAGGTCACTTTTCCCAATTTATCCTCATTTCTCATCCCAATTGACAAAAGGAAAAACTATAGTTTCTTTTTAGTTCTTTTTTTCAACTTCAAAATAGAATTTGTGATTGTTTGCATGAAAATGCAATGAAGGGAGAGAGAAGAGGACCAAACTTGCTTGAAAGATTTCAAGTAGTGATATTATGTGTTATTTGAGAATGTTGAGCTTGCAACAAGCAATAAGAATTAAACTAAAGAAGGTTGTTTCTTTCGCTTTGGAAGGAATGGTTATACCAAAGGAAATACAAGTGCAAGTTTGATGAAAATAGCATTTGTAGAGAATATGGTGATGGAGGTTGCAATAAAACATAATGGTCTAGTATGGAAGAACTAACCTATGAATTTCAAATTGAATGTTTAATAATGTAAATAAATGTCATGATTGTCTCAAATGAACCTATGTTTTTTAGGTTCAGTTGCATTTTTTAATGGTCTAGTATGGAAGAACTAACCTATGAATTTCATATTGAATGTTTAATAATGTAAATAAATGTCATGATTGTCTCAAACAAACCTATGTTTTTTAGGTTCAGTTGCATTTTTTTCTTGGAGTACTTAAAAATGTAATGCACAAGCTTTAAGTTCAAAATGGGTGAAAAAATTTGATGATGAACAATTTATGAATGATTAAAAAAAACAAGGCATCAAGAATCCTTTAGGTGCTATGGACCAAGCCCTAGTTTTAAATTCATGGTGTAACCTTTCTTCATTTCATAATCAACTCTTTGAAACAATAGTTTATGCTATAATCAAGGAAATAATTCAAATGTGAAATTTTGTTTAAGTGATGTATTTCAATGCAAATTGCTTAAGTTTTCAAGAAAAAACACCATTTTTTTTTTGTAACAAAACATTTACAATTCTTATTCATGAGCAATCATTAATTTGGTGTGTGCCATTATTTCTAACTTATTTCATCATTAAATATATGTTCGTTGAAGTTAGAAGGTTGCAAGTCATAGGGCATGGTGCTCATGATATTGTTAAGAACCCTAAGTTTTAACTCCTATAAACAACAATTTGATTTTATCAAACTTTCACTTGGAATTTATTTAAATCTTTCATATCTATAGATGCAAAATCTTTCTTCAATTTGGTAAATGGAAGAGGAGATTAAGGGTTAACAACGTTTACAAATAATTGTCTCTAATAATTATTTTGTCATTAAATTGGTCTTTACATTTTATCATTTCAAAAGCAATGCTTTGAAAAAATTGGTGAAAGAGAGGTGAGGTTACAAGAATTATGTACAATGAAATTTTACAATTTCATTCTAGTTTTTGGATTGTGAGCTTTCTAGACACGGGCTATTTTTTATATATGCATGAGATTTTGCAAGGTATTTTCCTTTCAATTGGATGTGATAGGTTCAAGTTCACTATTATGGGTTTGTTTTTTGCCACACCTACTTGTGTGATAATAATTTATATTATCAAACAAAAAAAATCATGAACTAAGTTTTTTTTATTGTTTTGGGTGACTAAACATTTATTGTGGTGGCCCATGTACATGTGGAATTTGTTTTGAAAACATGTGAAACAACAACACCTTGAAACAAAATTCAATGTTGTTGTTGAATGAGTTGAATAGCTAGTAGTTGATTTGACTAACATATGGTTATTTTTTTGGTAGTATCTTGTAACAAATAATCCTTGTTTCAAGAATGGAACATTACAATGTGATAGGTCTAAAATTTGAAAATCAACTTTGTTCATTGACATAAATCATTTTTCATTTTCACTTAATTTAACATTAAGATATTGTAAAAATAAAAAATAAATATTAATTTTCTTTGAATGTTCAACATTTGAGGTTTTAAAAAATATATTTCATTACCTTGTTCCTTCTATTCAAGTCTTTATAAGTCTAAATTTCTAAATGCAAATTATGAAGTTTCAATGAATGGTTGAGAAGAGTTAATGGATATTAATAATCATTTATAATTGTATTTAATTTTTATTTTGAAATTTTGTGTTTGTTTGAATGAAAGTAGGTTTTAGTTTAAACAAAAGTATGTCATATAAACATGATTGATAGGAAATAAAATGTTTTTTAGTTGGGAAAATAATAGCATTTTCTCCTATTTTATCTAATTTAGAATCACATAATTCATTTTTGTTTTAACATGTTTTTCCAATTCTTACGTGGCCTTAAAGGGATTTGGGTCACAATGATTTGATTCAAAACTTATTTGTGCCTTTAGGTATATGATTTCTCGTTTCCCTTTCAAAGGAAAATTTATTTTATATAATTTTTAAAAGTTGGATGTTGTTTATTATTTGTATGTTCAAAGAAGTTTCAACTTGAAATTGAAATTTCTAATGGTAATCAATGTCCTAATTGTGATTGATGTACTTTTATAGTGTGATATTTTGTTGAATGATTATGGTTATGTTCTAACATTGCATTTGGTGTTTTTGACACTTTCATTCAATTTGCAAGCTTTACAATAATATACAATACTAAAAATGAATAAGGTTGATCATACAAACTTGGGTTAGTAATCTTTGGAATGAATAAAACAATTTGCAACTCATATGATCTAGTGGTTTTACAAGGCTTAGATTTACTTGAAACCAATCCTAAATCGTGTCTTTAATTAAACAATTAAACAATGTTTTATTAGAATGGAAAAAAATCATTGCATGCACTTTTTATAATGATTTTAATTCACCTTTAGATTTAGCAAGTGGTGTCAAGGAAGAAAAACATGGCATTTATTGTTTTGCACCAAAATATGAACCTAATGTGTGCTCCTTAACTCCCAAAAGAAAGAGTGGGGATGGGAGCTGAAGAATAAAACTAGGAAGAATTCACAAACTTGAATTTAATGTGAAATCAATATCCATAAACCAAAAAAAGAACAATTAATGCAAATTGAAACCAAAATGATGCATGGATGAAACACAAATAACCTATACCCACAAAACACATTATGACCCAAACTTAGAAGGACTAATGACATATTTCAACAATGTTACGATTAACATTGTTAGACAAACTATCTCTAAATGTGGCCTACCTTAAGTACATACTTTCCCTTTAAAAAGTAGCAATAAGGTACCTCGTCCATTTTAGTGGGATATTCATATATATATTCGTAGATGCACCTTACCCAAAAAGACAAGTCCATCATTAAATAATTCTCAAAATAATGAAACGAATTTTTCGTGAAAATACAAAGTGGACAAGTTGAAAATCATCATGCTTATCATAGGTTACACTCTGAATAATTTCACTACTCATATGACAATATCATACTACAGCATGGAAAATTCATTAATTAAAAAAAATTAAACGGATTATTATTTTTTTTGAAAAAAAAATTATTATTATTTGTTTTCTCGATGTGGAAACTGACCCTAGTCTATCTTATATATAAGGTGCTCAAAAAAAATAGGGCAAATAAAGTTAGGAAATTTTGTGGGAGTGTTAAAAATTTCATCTACTTAGGGAGGGATATTCACGAATATAAGTTGCTTTCTAAATACACTTGAGAAATTTGTCCGCATGCTTTATACCATATTGTACCTCACATTTTCCAGGACAAGTCACACAATACGCATTCACCTCTAAGTTCAAGGGGGTACCACAATGTACAATATTTCTTTTATTCGTGAAATTTTGTCACTTAGCCTCACGAGATTTCTTAAATTTTTTTTTTTTTAGTAGCCTAATAAATTGTCTTTCAGTGTTAAATTCTGTTGCCAGATTACCAAAAAGGATTCCAAAAATGAAAGAGAAAAAAATATAAAATATAAAATGTCACCAAATTTTTTGTATCATGATCCAGTATCAATAGTAGCCAACAATTATAGAAAAATGCTGAGAATTTTTAATTATCATAATTGTTTCATAGCCAAATTTGGCTTTTTTAAAAAATTAATTAATTAATTAATTTACTGTGGATGATTTGCCACCTTATCTACTATATTACAAATTTGTGAAAAGAAAGTCTAGTGATGCACATAAAGTGACCCCCAAAAAAAAGTACGAAAATTTGTTCGGACACAATAATAATATTTTGGTAAGGAAAAGATTTGGAAAATCAATGCCCAGGAAAGGCCAGGGCGAACTTAGCACCTACACCGGTACCTTCACCAGACCAAAAAAAATAAAAAAATAAAAAATTGGCCATTTGGTACAAGACTTTCTTACTTTAGTACCCGAGTAAAACTAATCGGCTGGGCCCGCAATTTTTGTTTTTTGTTTTTTTTTTTTTCCTTGTCAAATTTGTGAGTAGCCAAAATGGTGATCATCCATAGGAAGATTTAACTAAATTTGATTGCAACTTAATTTATGAAAGTAAAAAATATATTTAAACATTTTTGGCTACCTACTTGGACCATGTCAAGAAATCTGGCGAATTTTCTTACATTTTGGTCGACTTTTTTCTGGCTATTGAAAAGGCACAAAAGGCACTTGATTTCAGCATTTAAAATATTATAGTTTCGCTTTTGTGGCTATACATAGCCAGCTGGAAAAAGGCCGGTAATTTTTTTTTCTATCAATTTTGTGACATAGCCAAAGTCGCCATCACTCATAGGAAGATTTAGCCAAATTTGGGTACAATCTAGATACTAAAGGGGAAAAAAAAAAAACATCTTTCTATATTTTTGGCTACCATACTTGAACCATGCAAAAGACATCTGGCGATTTTCTCAAATTTTGGTCGAGTTCTGGCTATTGAAAATATCAAAAGCACTTGATTTTAGCACTTTTAATTTAAATTTCTCTTTTGGCTATCTATAGCCAGCCAAAAAAAAAGGCTAGGTTATGACATAGCCAAAGTGGCAATCACCCCTAGGAAAATTTAGCCAGATTTGGCTACAAGCTAAATATGAAAGTAAAATTTTTGAAACATCTTTCTGTGAAAAGGCTACCCCGTACTTGAACGATGTGGAAGACATCTGGTGATTTTTAAAAATATTTGTCGAATTACGGCTATTGGGAATCTCAAAAAGCACTTGAAGTTAGCATTTCTATATTTTAATTTCTCTTTTTGGCTATTCATAGCGGGCGAAAAAAAAGAAGGCTAGGTTGTGATGTAGCCAAAAGTGGCAATAATCCAAAGGAAGCTTTAGCCAAATTTTGCTGCAACAGAATTATGAAAGTAATCTTGTTTTAATTCATTAAAAGGCTACCCCGTTACTTGAACCATGTAAAAGACATATGGCGACCTTTCTTAAATATTAGTCTGATTCTGGCTATTGGAAATCTTTAAAAACACTTGATTTTAGCACTTTAAAAAAAAAGGCGGGTCTGGGTCACCCGGATATTCATTCTCCTTCTATTGTCCTGAAATCTACTCCTGTCATAGATTTTGTATTATCTAGGAATATGGAAGACCGAGTCTTCGTCTTCTTCGTTGCGTGCGCGGGGTTGGTGGGACGGGGCGCATGCGCATCGGACATCATCGTCGTCGGCGTTGAATTTTTTTTTGCTGCGGAAACTGCGAATTCTCTCTCTACATCGCCTCTTCGGATCAGAACTGCGCAGATTGCTGGTGTAGAGAGGACGCACTAGAGCTTGTAGGCGAGCTGAAAGGTGAAGGCTTTTTTTGTTGGAGGAATTGCAGGAGGAAGTTTCGTGCACAGACGTGAAGAAATCTGCTGCTGGAGGCGAGTCTGTGAGGGAGTTTTCGGGTGCAAGTTTTTTTGGTCGTGATCGACGAGTACCTACTAAGCTGCCGGAAAAGAAAACCAGATCAGACTCTGCGGGAAGCTGGGTGGAATTTTTTTTTGGTTAAGTTCTTGGTGACGGACAGTGGAGAAGAAGAGTAGTATAAAGCAGAGAGGATGGCCGACTGGCGGCTGACAAGCTGCTGTGGCCACCAACAAATTGCGTTTATTGCTACAGTCGGTGCCTTCATCTTCGTCATACTCGCTGTAAGTTTGTGGGTGTCCGCTGAAGTATTTTGCAAATGTTAGGGATGGAAATTAGGGGACAGCAGACGACATTTTGATGTTGTTGTTCAGAGGGAGAGCAGTTTTTTTTGGAAGCTGTGTGTGTTGATGGGGTTATGGATCTTTCTGTTTTTTTCTTTTTTTTTCTTTTGTTGCAACGCAGTTGTGGAGAACGCCCATACTTGATCCATTTAAGCTTATCACGGTTTTTCTCCATGAGGCCAGTCATGCCACTGCTTGCAAGCTCACATGTGGTAAGGTGAGTGCTGCTATAATCACATCGAAACTTTGAATGGGCCGCAAGTTCTCAAGCTCTGTAAAACTGCTGCAGAAAAATCCATGTGGGAAATTCAGTTGTTGAAGTGTGAAGGGATTTTCTCCAGCAATTCTCAAAACTCCCAGCAATTCTAATTTCCATATATATGCCCTGTGGCTGCAATTCCCATTTGAGATTTGGGGATGAGCTAGGACAACTTTTGGTAGAAATGGTGGTATGATGGACACATATGCTGGAAGAAAAATGAACATATGGGAGAAGGAGGAGGAGGAGGAGGAGGAGTAAGGAGCTTACAATCTGGAGAGAATTCAAGCAAAAGGGATTCAGGGGAAGACCAGAGATGAAAATGAGTTCATGGGTTTGTAGAGAGTCAGGGAATGCTCATGTCATTTCTTGTTGAACATGAGTTCATGGGTTTGTAAGAGTCACGGAAAGCTCATGTCAAATTTCTTGTTTCAAGCTCTTTGCACACACATTCCTACTTCCTTGAGGGTACTATAGATGAAAATGAAAGTACCAGTCCCTTCAAGCTTGCAGTTGAGTGTGGACTCCACAACCAACACTCAAGTTTCTGGTGTTCAGTAGATGGGGCTTTGTTGGATCATGGGGGTGATAAGGTTGAAGGCATGGAAGTCACAGCAGATCAAGGTGGGGTGACGCACACACGGGGAGGTTATCAGTGGTTCATCTTGCCAGCAGGATGTAAGAGTCAGAGTGATCAAATCCATAACCTTTCCACCTCCCACTTTCTCTCAGAACCTGACTGTTTGGGACCTAAATGTGTGAGATTCTGTTTACAAGAAATGTCAGTTCCACTTGAAATATTTTTCAGAAGGCCCTGGAGTACATTGTCCCTTTATCAAAAGGAATAATGTAGGCTAAGAGATTCCTGTTAACTGCAGATCTTGGATCATCTTTCTGGGGCATGGTGTTGGTGATTTCATCAACAAATTCCATTACACTCCGAATTGCTGCTGCACTTCTAATTATTTCCCTGGTTGTGGTCCTCATCATTGCCAAGAATGTAAGGAACTTGCAGTTTCTCTATTCTGATTTCCAAAACCTTGACTTCATTTGCGACAGAAATTTGGAGCAAAAGGTCATTCTAAATTGCCTGTGTTAAAACATGTCAAAATTGGTGATGGCAGGAAATCCACAAGTTGCCCCCCTTCACATTGTAGATGGGTTTTGAACCACTCTTTGCTGAACTCTCAGTAGCTAAATCTATTTTCCAACCTGAGTGCACAGTTCTTGCCAGAACTTGTCTGACTTTCCTTGTCTTGTGGGATGATGTTTGTGCATTCCTAAAAACAGTGGTTTCTCCGATTTCTTTGTCTTGGTGAGTTCCAAGTCTTCATTCCTTGTCTTTCTGTTACTGCCTTTCTTGTGTGCCGTACATAGACTGTAATAGTAAACAAATTCTAGGTAGAAGCTCTATTGGAGACACTTACTTGAGGTGGCTGCTGCTACTCATATCCACCAACCTGCAGAAAACTGTACTGAAGAGCAACATTATGCAACTGTTAGCACAAGGTTTCATCATGTGGGATTTGTGGATTTCCAGTCTTGGAGTGTGCTTTGACTGTTTTCCATTGTTGAAGTTACATATCAGTACTTACAGATAATACAGGGTTTTGAAGGAGCTCTGAGTCAGTCCTGCATGTTTAATGTCATGTGTATTTCTCTTATTTCAGGGTTCATCACCTTCTTGATTGTGATCTGGATCTTACAAGAAACAGTTCTGAAAGTTGTGAGGCCACTCCGCTACACCATCTTATTCATGGGTACTCTTTCCTTCCCTAGTGACCTACTATGATAAGAGATGGACACCCCTTGACAAGGGTTTCTTATCACAAGTATCAGAAGGAAAGGTACATGTGTTATTCTCTTTGCTAACTACATCGCCCTTTTTCTAAACTAACCTGGAAGTAAGTCCTTTGCAAGGTGGAAAGGAAAATGGAGGTGCACTGAACAGTGTGAGATGCACTGTCAATTGGGATCTGATTGGTTGTACTGGTTACTGCAGGTGTAATGAATTGTCTATTTTCTGTGTACGGTATGTTCACTCCACCCAATGATGGAGACCCATGATTCTTGGGTGGAATTCAAAATCCCAAAGAATTACACTTTCACCCAATATGTATAAATCTGTTTGTAAAATGTAATGCAAACCATTTTCTCCTTCATCCAGCCATTTGAACTGAACTGCATAGTGAGGGGCAGCAAGAGGTAAATAGTTTTTGAATTGCTGGATATGTTTCAATCTGATGGATACTATTGCTCTTTCTTTCAGATATTTATGATGATCTCATTTCAAGACGAGTGCACTCAAGTGATGCAGAGAAGTTTGCCAACATTTGTCCTTGCCCATGCAACGGTGTTGGCTGGGGTGTAATCTGGTAAGTGAAAACATTTCACTTTGTGACCCAACCTGTTGAAGATTTGTACTGCACTGCACACACACACACACCTTGTGTTCATAACATATTAAAGTATACCCAATAATCCATTGGCTTGTGCTGTGTAACAGGGGATTCATCTCTTTCATCTTCCTGCTTGCATCTGTGTACTTAGGACTAGTAATCTTGTCATGATTATCACTTTTATTTTACTTATTTTTCCTGCTCAAAGTGTGTATTACATTAAAGTGTCATTTTTCTTGGTCATCTTCTGCCAAGATCTTCCAGGAAAAACATGTACATTACTTGATTTAATGCATTTTCATGTGTACACTCTGCGAGAGTTGTTATTGCCAAATTTCCATCTTAATTCAGAGTATTTTTGTAGTATTCAATGGCAATGGCTTCAGGAGTGCACCTAACAATCAGGTGGCTCAGTTTCCCCAGCTAACTTGAAATAGCAGACAATCTGCAGAGAGTCCTGTTTTGGAATACTGTCTTCACCATTTATGCTATCTGCCAACATGTTAAAGTGGTAAGTGGATCTTCGGTATCAGCAGGTTTGCATCAAAGATATTTGAAACCTACAGAGTGTCCATGCACCAGCTTCTGACTTGTGAGTTGTTTTGTTAGTGCTTTTTTGCCTCAAGTTTGTTTCTGCTTCTTGAATCAAGGCTCAAATCTACTCCAGCAACTCAGAGCACATCATGTGAGTCTTACTCCAACACTTATGGAGCAAGAACGATCCTAGTCTTGGAAAATTCCTACTATCTACAGCAATTTGCAAATGAAAGTTGAGATTTAACAAGCAGGTCTAATTGTTACACCTATCAAATGCTCATCCTCAAAAAACTGCCTTACCCATTGTGAATCATGAGGTGAATGTTGTCATAAGCCTGAACAACTGTAGTTCATGAGGTGGTAGGAGTGGGAGGCACCTTGTGCTTGGTAGGTGTAAGAAGCCTCTTGCAGGTGTAAGGTGCCCCTTGTTTTTTGAGGATGCATAATTGATGCATTATAACATGCCCTCCATATACACTAGGAAATTTGTCCAATTGAAGTTAAGTATTAAAAAGGCCAAAGGAAAAATACCTTGATTTGGGGAAACATCACATATTTCATTGGGTAAGATACTAAAGTGGTGGTAAACCTTGAATCATCAATAACTTAGTATTAAGTAAACACAATACAAGAAATCTTTTCACTCAAAGTTTGTTCATGATTGGCTACCGTGTGTTGTAGCGTGGGTTGTATTTAAGTGTTTGGTGGTATGTTTATCTAGGATTTTGGAATTTTCACTTAGTCAATATTAGGGATGAGGCATTGTTGCACATTAAAGCTTAGAATGCAAGGAGGACAACTATAATTTAACAAATGATTAGTGAGGCAATCCAACTGAAGGATTGCCAACCAAGATTTTGGAATTGTCACCAAGTTAGTCAACATTAGGGATGATGCATTGTTGCATATTAAAGCTTAGAATGCAAGGATGACAACTATAATTTAACAAAATGATTAGTGAGGCAATCCAACCCATGGATTGCGAACCAACATTTTCACATTTTTCTGGGTGTGTGATTCTAAGGTGCTTTGGTCTCAGAGGAACTGAGAAAGTCAGCACCCAACAACAAAATCTTGTACTTTAATTGCAGTAATCCAGCATGCTGTGCGATATTAGGGGACCTGAAAATCTGCATTTTCCTCCAGAAAGAACACAAAATTCCCTTTTGGACAGCAGTGTCTGTGCATTCATTAAGGGTCCAGACTCAATTTCACACTATTTAAAACCTGAACTTCATCCAAATTATAGTTTGCATGCCATTAGACTGCTGCCATGATTAAGCAGCTGAAGTGTATGAATCATAAGTGTTCAAGATGTGTCCATTTTTGTAAGGTTCATCACTTATCCTTATGGCCTAAAAAGATGTCACAAGCTTCCTGACCATTTGTGTATTGTGCAAAGTAACAGTGCTGGCAAATAGCCAGGCAAAGAGAGCTTCCCTCCCTTAGACTTTCATAGATGCAACTGCAGGTTGTTGACCCAATCTGCCATACCCCACAGGCAATCCAGATCTAAGGTTATGAAACAAACCTGAAGGCTGACACCCCTTCCAACATTGGTTTCAAAATGGAAATTTCAAAAACCTTTCATTTTACTAACAATTTTACTAACAAAAAATGTAAGAACATGATGTTCAAATTGAATTCAAATACAAAGTCCAACAAAAATGGCATAGTAGAATTAACCTCAATTAAGAAAATTGCATCTTTAAAATTAAATCAAAGAAATTAAAATAAAATTTCCAACACGAATGGTATGACAAAATTGGAATTCAACCTCAATTGTGGAAATGCATGTTTAAATCAACTAAGTCAATGAAGCTCAAATCAAATGTTTAACACAAATGGCATGGCAAAATTGGAAATACTAAACTTGTAGTTCTTAGACACAATTGAAAATATGAAAGATCAACAACAATTTTTTTATTTTTTAAATTACTTCTAGTGGTGCCAAAATATGAACACATTTCATATCAACAACATCATATTGATTATGGGACAATTTTACAAGTCATTGAAGATGTAACTAAAAATTGTATTGACATTCATAGTCTCAAGTGGTGAATTATATTAATATGTTGTTGTATTTAGAAAGCTCATTTTGAGAAAAATTATTTCAGAAACTTTCATTGAACTCAAGAAAAAATCTCCTCATTTGTGGTATATTTACCAAGGACTTCTTTTGAAAAGTAGGAAAATCAACAATCCTCTACACCATTAATTTGTACTCGAACAAGAACACCGTTAACAACAAGTCTCCCATGAAGAGGATCAACAACTTTCTCACTAACAGAAACAACAACGAACAAAAAACCCAAATCAAGAACTTCATTTTTTCCAAAATAAACCTCTTACACAAAATCATTACAAACCAACAACAAAAGACATTGCACAAATATCAAGTTCTACATATGTAAAGATGATAAACATAAATTACTTTGGTCTTATTGTATACATTTTTCTGCTCATTAAATCATATTACAAGAGACGACCACCCTTCATATTGCCACTAATTATCCACCGCATCACTAGTCTATATTTCAAATGTTTCTTAATTGTACTCTACCTAGATACACAACGAACCAAAACCACAATTGAATGCACCCAAAAAAGTCACAAATAAAATTATTAATACCAAAAACCCAAAAATACATGCACAATTGAGAAGAAAGATAATTTGAAACAAAAAACTAATGAAAAAAAAAAAAAAAAAAAAAAAATAAAAAAAAAAAAAAAAAAAAAAAAAAAAAAAAAAAAAAAGATCAAAAATTAGCTTCCCATAAGATTATCAATTTCTTATGACCCCTAACCTTTATGCCATATTCTTGAAGAATTTTGTTTTTTCCCATGTAAGTGATTCCAATGGCTTTTTTATTTTTGTTGGATAACACATTCTTTCAACATTCATGAAAAGATTGACAATCAACTTGTCAATAATTAATTATAATTAGTTATGAGCAATTGTAAAAATTGTAAATCAAACATCATCTATTACTCTTTGTTTAGGTTTCATATGTAGAAATAATATATGTGGCTTTGGAGCATATATTAAAAGGCCCAAATAGTAAGATGATGTTTGGCCAACACCATGAAAATTTTGGGGGTTTTACAATTGGGATTGCAATTGGATTTTAAAATTACAACAATCACATGTAATAGTTATTCTTACAATGTTAATGTTATTGAACGAGTTGTCACAATTGCACTAGACACACCATGACCATGTATGGAAATATACATTACAAAAATACATGCAACTTTGTGCAACTACTTTGCAACTAGCTATTGATATCAATAATCAATGAAATCTATTGATGTCCATTACAATTAACCTGCAATTTTAATGCATTACCAAATTGTTGTTTTACAATTAATGGATTTTACTAGCAATATTATGTTACAATTTGAATTCAATTAGTGCAATTCTAAATTGTAGCTTATCAATTTGTTGTTGGAATTATTTGTTCCTAATGTTCATTTATGGATGGTAATCTTTTGCACCTATTGTAATTAATAATAATAATTTTACATTGTGAAACATATTACAAAAGTCCATTAGATAAATAAGTACAAATACACGTATTAATATTCAATGTTGAAAAATACAATATTCATATGAACATTTTTGGTGTTCCAATGTCATTTCTAATGGTGTGTACTTTATTTACATCTAAATAATGTTAAGTTAAAACATGTTAAAATTATTATTATCTAATATCCTACTTGATACATATTGCTAGATATAATACTAAAAGGTTTTCTTTTTGTCTATATTCAAAAGTTGAATTATATTTTGATAAATGCCAAAATGTGAAAAGATGTTTACACATTTGAAATGTAAGAAGAACATCATTGCAATGTGAAAATTAATTATGTATTTATCTTTTAAATTTAAATACATGCCTTTTACAACTATAATGCAATTAACAAACAACATAAAATAGTGTTATCATTACATAATTATCATCAAAATGCAAGATAAACAACATATGTCATAATCATATAATGATTAAATTATAAGTTTTACATTAACAAATAATTTAAATTCAAAGTAAGGTGTCATATGCAAAATTGGAATACATTGGTTTGAATTTCTTCATATGCAGATGTAAACTTACTTTCATTGATTGAACATTAAAGTCTATTGAATTTGGATGTTTTGGGACGTCCATAATCAACAATATTTTAATTGCATAAAAACTAACAACTTAATGTCATTATATTCTTATGCACAAAAATAATGAATGATATTGCAAATGCACAAAACAACAATGGGCGTTCAATTTTGAATATTTTTACTCATTACATCCAAAGATTAAAAGCTCTTTTAAGTTCACATAATCATCAAGAATAAAATTTTGATGGTCTCAATCAATAAATAAACAAAACTTTGCTCCCAAAAAAAACAAAAAATCAATTTTTTTCATTATATATTATCAAATGATTTATTTATTTTCTAATTTGAACATTTCATTCTCTAAACTAAAATGAAAAAATGCAAAAAAATTAAAAATATATATAACTTTGTTTTTAATAACTTCACAAGAAATCAATAAGTTTTTTTTTTTTAATCATATATTTATCCATCCTTTATATTATTTTTGACAATAAACACAAATGCATAGTAATTATAGATGTAAAACCCATGATTTACTAAAATCTACAACGATGTGTCACATGGCCTTGTATATCCCTTACAAATTGAAATTTGCATGGGTAATTGAAACTTAATTGCACATTAGTTGCAAGGAATATAAAATTGCATGTTGATATTTGATATTAATGGACACAATTTCTCATAATTTAAGCTAGAAGAAATAAGGATTATTGTGAATGGTTTACATGTATAGGATAATGACATTGGTAATAGAATGTATACATTGTTATAATTTCATTTCAAAATTATATTTTCATTTAATTATATAGTTTGCAAGTGATCTGATATTTATTTTGGATTGCAACAAAATTGATGGCTAGTCATACCATAATTGAATTACAGTCCTACAATAATGGAGCATTAATCTTTATATAATGAAAATTTTGTTGAATAACTAATATCATTGATAACAACATAGACGATAATTAGTAGTAAAAAAGTTGAATATGTTAGTTAATAATCATTTTCATAATGCTAACTAGCATTTATCACGATGGTAGTGCATACATGTGGCATGAAAAGTTGTATGTTAGTTGCAAGGTAGTTGCCTTCATTAATTTTCTTGTAAATTGTTCACAAAATAAAAAATATGTTGAAAACAATTGTATATATGATGCATATTCAAATTGAATAAGGGTCAATTTTATAATTAATATGTAATTATTATAAAATCATTGAATTTCTAATGTAACATTTTATTTTTAAATGTCTTGCATTTCCATGGATCAAATATAATATCTTTGCACATCAATTGCATCATATACTTAATTGCAAAGCAATGAGATTTTTGTGGACACAAATTTTCATAATGTAAATCCAAGTCTAAAATTCAATCACATGATCACCAAGCCAATCAATAAAGAAGTTGGCATTGATTTATAAAACATGTGATAATGTTTATGCACTAGTTTTTCCATATTCATTGACAAAACCAATATTTCTTCAAGTTTAGAACACCATTTCATGAGATTTGAAATTCAAACTAATAAGTGATGTGGGTTCACAAATCCTTTACACTCACATCTTTTGTTCCAAATCATTTGTTCAAAGATTTGCAATTAGAATGTAGAAGTTAATGAAATACATTATTTATTATGGATTAGATTGCATATCTAGATTCCTATGTTAGGAGTGTGCATTGTGGATACTATACTTATAACGTTGAGAGGTTAACACCCAAGGTGTATTTTCAATTTGTGACAAGCAAACCAAGAAAATTAAATGTATGGATTCACTTTATATATTTATTTTGCATGTCTTATTCAGTTGGCAAGAAGAAAGAAATGAAGGAACTACGAAGGAGTGGTAGTGATGATGTTCAAGTTGTTGAGCTTGGAAAATATTCCAACACGTTACATTTCACAAGTATTCATTTTTGTTTCTCCATTTCATTTTTAAAGTTGTTTTGAATGATACCACAAGGAATGGGTGTCAAGTTTAATGACACTTGTTTAAAATTCATCCATGTCTTTCAAGATAAGACACAAATAAGTTAAGTTTATACCCAAGGATGTAGATGCATGTCCCGCTTCAGAAAAAGGCTGCAATAATGCTTTCAATAGGACAAAGAAATTGATTCGGTTAAGAAAACATGTACAATTTATCTAGTAAGGAAGGTAGTTTGCTTGTTTTGTTTGGTAACCAGTTCGCACTTGGGCCAATGGCACATACTACACTAGTGTAATACTTAATCCTCATACCATGAGAGCATTGAGTACATGCATTACGAAGGCACCACCACCACCACCGATGGATGGATGGTGTATGGACATGACACTTTTTTTCATTGGGTTTTTGTTCACCAACTAAAACTCACTGGAGCCGCCGAGGGTTCTAAAATTGAGGTTCATCCAATTGAATGGCCTCAAAATGGGAAACTATTGGGTTTAGGGTTTGTGGGTTACAACAGCCCAAGAATGTAGTTCTCTAGTTAGGCTAAACCAAAGGAAGCTTCTGGAAACAGTAGCACAAAAGGGCAGGCCAAGGGATGATGAACTGGCTTATTGAGAAGCAGCCACATCCTATTTCATCTACTCCTTTAACATGTCGTTTGGACAACACCTCGGTGGCAATGCATGCCATGTTCATAGTGACATCTGGATTTTGGGGAATTTCTTCCAAACCTCCATTTGCAACCTTTTACCATGATATGGTAGGAAAGGTTCTAGCCCAGTTTCAGGATCTGGAATGAGACATGATACAACTGGGTAATATTCGCCCTCAATTTCAGGATCTGGACTGGGATCTGAAAATATGGACCTGAATGCAGACCTGCCCGGTTCGCTGGCTATTAATGGGACCTGACCCCAACACGTTTTGTTGGGAGCAGTCCTTTCAGGACCTCATTTGAGGACCTCAATGTGGGAGGAGGGGAGCTAGCTGGACTGACTACTGGCACGTTTGTTCGGAGCCGTCCTGTCAGGACCTCATTTGCGGATCTGAATGGTAGAGAGCTCGACGGGCTAGCGAGAAAGCTTCCAAGAAGACAAACGGAGCTCAACGTACTTTCGCGTTGCATACTGGCAACGGATCGCAAAAGAAAGAATCTGTTGTTTATTGTGCGTCAGAAATCGGAGAAGTGGCTCGGGAAATACTACATTATCACAGAAAAGCTCTCGAAAAATCATCAGAATATTTTTAGAAGAAATTTGCAGGCATAAATAAGTTAACAGCAGCTTTTGAAATTTAGTTAGGAACGGTCTTTTGCACTCAGAGGAACAGTCCGCAGCTTCTCTGTGTGTTTCTTTTGTCGGTTGGTTTGTTGGTTTGTTCTCTAGAGCTCTTCTTTGTAGTTTGTTGAGCAAGCCTCTGGTGGGAGAGAAGAGAAGAGGAATCGTTTGAAGTTTGGAAATAATGGAGTACCGGAACTTGGGTCGGACGGGACTCAAAGTCAGTGCTTTGAGCTATGGCGCATGGGTGAGCTTCGGGAACCAGCTGGACGTAAAGGACGCCAAGGTGCTGTTGTCCAGATGCCGGGAAGCCGGCGTCAACTTCTTCGATAATGCGGAGGTGTACGCCAACGGTCGGGCTGAGGAGATCATGGGTTCCGCCATCAGGGAGCTGGGATGGAAACGCTCTGACGTTGTCATTTCCACCAAGCTCTTCTGGGGTGGTCAAGGACCCAATGATAAAGGCCTTTCTCGCAAACACATAATCGAAGGAATCAAGGTGTGGGTGCTCTCTCTGTCTCTTTGTTCTGCAGTCTATGTTTTAGGGTTGTTTGTTGCCTGCCTGTCTTCACTACAACATTGCTTTGTTGCTGATCTTGTGTGCAAGTTCTGGTCTTTGCTCAGTGCTCAGGAACTTGAAAAAGAAAAATGTCAGGCTAGACTTTCTTTGAACTAGCAGGGGATTGATAGAGGGTTAATGCAGGGGTAACATGACTCGTTCGTTGGTCATGTTACCTGCAAAGTGTTGTTCTTGTGGAGATTTGTCTGCAATTTCATATATATGTAGTGGGTGTCAAACCTGTGCTTGTCTCAACAGAGAGATTAGCACTGGAAATTAGCATTGATTTCTAGGTAACATGTGATTGGCTTGGAGTGTTTGCTGATGAGATTACTGTTGATCCAGAAAACAACCTTGTCTCCTTGCACTTTACCTTGCATTTTCGCCTGGTTTCTCAACTTTCACATGACTTTTCACAACTTTTGAAATTACCAATAAAATAAATAATAAGATAAGCATTTTACATGTAGAAGTCAAAGTTAAATGAAGGATGATCTCCTCTCTTTGGTTTCTTTATGTTATCATAGGAAGCAATGATGTCAAAGATATAAGCAAAGGTTTGACACCCGCTAATAAATGATTTGCCATGGCATGAGCAGTACTGTTGATGTTTTCTATACCTTTGCTTTAATGTGAAGGCCTCTCTCCGGCGTCTGGATATGGAATATGTGGACCTTCTGTATTGCCACCGACCTGATATATCAACCCCAATCGAGGAGACGGTGCGAGCTATGAATTGGGTCATAGATCAAGGCTGGGCATTCTATTGGGGAACCAGTGAATGGAGTGCACAACAAATCACAGAGGCTTGGGAAGTTGCACACCGCCTTGATCTCATAGGGCCAGCTATGGAACAACCCGAATATAACCTCCTTGCTCGTGAAAAGGTTAGCTAGCTAGCATTTTCCTTTCCTAATTCCCTGTGAATTGCTTCAACAATCTGCTGAAACTTTTAACTGTCATGCGTGTATAAACGTGGGTACTATTGGTGCCTTGTTACTGAGCATTATTACCCTCCCCCTCCTACATCTCGTGATCTACCTATGTTTATGTATAGAGGAATTGCTCATCCTCAGGGACTTCATGGAATGAGGTACCACCCTAGTAGGTGGGGCCAAATTCCAGGAAGCCCCATGGGATGAGGACTTCCCCTATATAAAACTGTGGAATTTTTTCTTGGAATTTGGACCTTACGGCTCCCAAGGCTGTACTGTGTAAGGCATGCCAGGCCCTGATTCTGCATCAGAATCCACCCTAGAAATATACTAGAAAAAAATTCCAGGGTTTTTACATTGGTGAATACAGTGGCATTGGGCCTTATGATGGGGAAAGCCCATGGGTGGGGCACATTCTCAAAACATGGGGATGGACTTGGCCACTGCCTTGTCTTAGGCCCCTTGTCTTATTTTGCAAATGCCCCCACACTGGGGCTTTACCTTACACTGAAAAGAGCAGGGTATTTGTCTGTTTTGGATTTACATTTACTTTGCTTCAATCAAACCTTGCATGCTAACTGTGTGTTTTGTCTACCACATACATAGTACAAACTTTTTATGTTTTTGGATGGGCACTGAGAACACAGGCATGTCATAGTTGGGACATTTATCACTAACCAGGTGTTATATGACTGTTTTGAAGGTTGAACTGGAATATGCACCTCTTTACAAGAGTTATGGTCTCGGACTCACCACGTGGAGCCCTTTAGCCTCTGGTGTGCTATCTGGAAAATACAGTAAAGGCAGCATACCTGAAGGCAGCCGTTTTGCCCTTGAAAACTACAAGGTTATTACTTCCAAAAACACTTTTGTTGCAAGTTTGTGGTGGACATTTAACTACAAGTTTTGTGTTGGGAAATGGTATTTTCCTGAAAAACAATTGTGAGACCTAAAGAGGTTGGGTGATGGTGCTGGCACCAAAAAGGAGATGGATGATCCAGAATATGTGCTTCTAATTACATTTGGCTTATGCATTACACAACCTTTCTGTTTGCAGAATCTTGCAACCCGGTCACTTGTGGATGACATTCTGAACAAGGTGGAGGGACTGAAGCCA